>Ga0160457_1000049_pt1 | contig 193679 bp, 163 predicted proteins | sample HID1972M_E6MG_FD_108242 | JGI IMG/M metagenome (GOLD analysis project Ga0160457, IMG submission 108242) | Enriched pill bug-associated microbial communities from UW Madison campus, WI, USA - HID1972M_E6 MG | ecosystem: Host-associated > Arthropoda: Insects > Digestive system > Unclassified ...
GAACCTGATCATGAGCGACGCCACCCTGCTGGCTTCGGGGCACGACCCGGCGGTGCTGGACGGCGGACACATGATCCCCGCCCAGAGCGCCCGCGAGCTCATCGCCCACGCGATGGACAACCTGAACACCCTCACCCACACAGCTGATGACGTGGACGTCGACCGACGCAGATCGGCAGCGAAGGTCGGCGCGTGGGTGCGGCGGGTGTATGCCGATGCGGGTGGGGGTGTGGTGGCGATGGACTCGCACGCCCGCACGTTCCCCGACGGACTGGCCCGACTGCTACGAGTACGTGACCAAGGCTTGTGTCGTACCCCGTGGTGCGACGCGCCCGTCGCGCACACCGACCACATCACCCCGCACGCTGTGGGCGGTGCGACGACCGCGGTCAACGGTCAAGGACTGTGCGCGGGATGCAACTACACCAAGCAAACCCACGGCTGGACCCAGGAGGTCGACCCCGACACGCCCAGGCACACGGTGACGACGATGACGCCCACGGGGCACGAGTATGTCTCGACCGCGCCCGCGGTACCGGCACCGCTGACGCCGAACGTCGTGGCCACGGCCAGCGAACCGGCGTCTGCAGCGTCTCGGGATCGCGTGATCGACATCAAGCGCCCACCACCAGGCGCCAGCCCCATCGAGATCACCATCGAACGCTTCCTCCAGCACGCCGCCTGACGGAGATCAGTCGATGTCCCGCGGGTCGACGTGAACCCGGGCCACTCCGCCCTCGCGCTTCGCGGACCGGACAGCGAGCGAGGCGTGCAGCTCGGCGGACAGGGCCACTCCTCCCGCATACCCGACCCGCAGCAACGTGCGTACGGGCGCATCGAGCGCGCCGCTCAGGGCTTGGGCGTCGCGGCCGAGCGCACGCTCGTCGACGGGAACGGGGCCGAGCACCTCCGCGCCGTCGGGCAGCGAGATGCGACCCACGAGCGCATCGACGGCCTCACGCGTTCCCGTCACGGTCGCGAGCCGCACCGCCGGCGGCAACCGCAGCTCACGCCGCTCCACGAGCTCGCGCGCCGCGAAGCCCGCCGGGTCCCACCGCACGAGAGCCTGCGTGGGCACGGGCGCCGCGTCGCCCACGAGCAGCACCTGCCCGCCGGTCGACCCCGGCCGCACGAGCGATGCCGCCTCGAGCCAACGGCGAAGCGCGTCCTCCACCGCGTACAGCCCCCAGCGCCCTGTCCACACCGCGGCATCGAGGAGCAGGGCCACCGCGTAGCCGCGCTCCGCCACAGGTTCGGCGCCAGGAGTGGCGACCACGATCGCGGGCTCGTCAGGCACGGCGTCGAGCACACCCGGGCCAGATCCCGACTGCCGCACACGCGCGCCCGGGAACGCTCGACCCAGCTCCTCGGCCGTGCGCTCCGAACCAACCCGAACAGAGCGCAGGGTGTCGTGCCCGCACTCGGCGCACCGCCACGAGCCCGCGAGGCTGCCGCACCACTGGCATGACGCGGGACCATCGCGCCGCAGCCCGAGCGGTCCGTGGCACGAAGCGCACGACGCCACGGTGCGACACCGCGCACACGCCGTGACGGGCACGTAGCCGCGCCGCGGCACCTGGACGAGCACCGGGCCGGTCTTGAGTCCGTCGAGCACCGCACGGTGTGCCTGGGAAGGGATGCGCGCATGCGCACCGGCCCCCTCGCGCGCGAGCTCCTCGCTCGTCAAGGCACGCACGCGCGGCACCCGGTCGCGCACGGTCGCTCGGCTCGCCGCGACGGAGTGCGCCCACCCCGTCTCGACGAGCCGCTGGGCCGCCGTCGAGCGCGAGAACGAGCCGATGAGCAGCGCGCAGCCCGCCTGCTCGGCCCGCAACGCCAGCACCTCGCGCACGTGGGGGTACGGAGCCCGCGGTTCGGCGTGCAACGCGTCACCGTCCTGCCAGCAGACGGCGAGCCCCAGGTCGGCCACCGGCGAGAACGCCGCGGCTCGCGTCCCGACCACCACTCGCGCAGCACCCCGCTTCGCGGCCAGGAACGCCCGGTACCGCGGCGCAGGACCGTCCTCGGCGCGCAGTGCCACGAAACCGCCGTCGGCCCCGAGCTTCCACGCGGGCACGCCTCGCGCCTCGAGCGCCGCGGTCACCTGGGCCACGTGCGAGACGGTGGGGACGACGACGACGGCCCCTCGGCCCGATGAGGCGCACGACGTGACCGCCTCCGCGATACCGGCGGCCCAGCCGCGCGTGGCCCCGCCGGGCAGAGCCGTCCACACCGCACGCGGCGACTCCCCCGCGGCGAGCCGGGTCAGGAGCGCGGCGCCGCCCACGAGGTCGGTCCACGCCGCTGCGGAGAGCTGGGGCGGGGCGACGGGATCCGCGTCGGGCCAGGTCTCGCCCTCGATGCGCGCATGGCGTGGTGGCACGGCGAGGCGGAGCACGTCCGCACGCGTGCCGGCATAGCGCTGCGCGACGGCGGTCACGAGCCGCCACACCTCGGGGGTGAGCACAGGCTCTCCGGAGATGACCGCGCGCAACGGGGCGAGCTCCCCGAGGTGATCGGACTCGGCGACCCGTTCGACGAGGAACCCGGAGACGAGCTTCCCGGCGAACCGCACCCGGACGCGCGCGCCGACCTCGGCCTCGGCGTCCATCGTGGCCGGGATCGCGTAGTCGAAGAGCCGGTCCAGGTGAGGCGGGCTGAGCTCGAGCACCACGCGGGCGATCGGGAGCTCCGCGGCGAGCTCCACTCCCCCGGTGACCCGCCGTCGGCGGGGCGCAAGGCCCGGCAACGCAGGCTGCACGGACGGCCCGTCCTGCGCCGTGTGCTCCGGAGACGATGTCACGGCCCTATCCCACCACTGTCCGCCGACGCGGGGTGACGACGTCGACCGCGGGTGTGGATCAGACGCGTGCCGCGGCGACCAGGTCCTCGACCCGGTTGGTCTGCTCCCACGTGAATTCGGGCAGCTCGCGACCGAAGTGGCCGTAGGCGGCGGTGCGCCGGTAGATGGGCCGCAGCAGGTCGAGGTCGCGGATGATCGCGGCCGGGCGCAGGTCGAACACCTCGCGGATCGCGGACTGGATCCGCTCGACGGGCACCTGCTCGGTGCCAAACGTCTCCACGAACACGCCCACGGGGTTGGCCTTGCCGATCGCGTAGGCGACCTGGACCTCGCAGCGGTGCGCGAGCCCCGCGGCGACCACGTTCTTGGCGACCCACCGGGTGGCATAAGCGGCCGAGCGGTCGACTTTCGACGGGTCCTTGCCCGAGAACGCCCCGCCGCCGTGGCGCGCCATGCCGCCATAGGTGTCGACGATGATCTTGCGGCCCGTGAGCCCGGCGTCGCCCTGCGGCCCGCCGACGACGAACGTCCCCGTCGGGTTGGTCAGCAGCTGGTAGCCCGTCGTGTCGAGGTCGGTGAGGCCGAGCACTGGCTCGATCACGTGGGCCCGGAGCGCCTCGCGCAGGTCGTCCTGGCGCACGTCCGGGTCGTGCTGCGTCGAGACGAGCACGGTGTCGAGGGCCACGGGGCGTCCGCCGTCGTACGCGATCGTGACCTGGGTCTTGCCGTCAGGGCGCAGACCCGGGACCGTGCCGTCCTTGCGTACCTCGGCGAGGCGTTCGGCGAGGCGGTGGGCGAGCCACACGGGCGTGGGCATGAGCACGGGCGTCTCGTCGGAGGCGTACCCGAACATGAGGCCCTGGTCGCCGGCGCCCTGCATGTCCAACGGATCGAGGTCTGCGGCGTCCTCACGCACCTCGAGGGCCTTGTCGACGCCCTGCGCGATGTCCGGGGACTGCTGGCCGATCGACACGGACACGCCGCACGAGCTGCCGTCGAAGCCGATGTCCGACGACGTGTAGCCGATCTCTCGGACCACCTGACGGACGATCTGCGGGATCTCGACGTACGCCCGGTCGGTCGAGACCTCGCCGGCGATGTGGACGAGGCCGGTGGTGACGAGCGTCTCGACGGCGACCCGTGCCGTGGGGTCCTGGTCGAGGAGAGCGTCGAGGATCGCGTCCGAGACCTGGTCACAGATCTTGTCCGGATGCCCTTCCGTGACGGACTCGGAAGTGAACAGGCGCATGTCGGACTCGGGCATGGTGCAGATCCTAAGGCGCGCGGGGGTCGCGGTGAAAAGCGTGTCCATCGAGAGCCACGAGCGCCGGCGTCGGTGGCGACTCCTACGCTGGGTGGATGAGTCGAGTCCACGAGCTCTCACGCGCCGATGCGCGTCGTGTCGCGGTGCGGGCTCAGCTCCTCGACGCAGCGCGACCGGCTGACGTGCTCGCCGTCGTGCGACGCCTCACCCTCCTCCAGCTCGACCCCATCAGCGCGATCGCGCCGAGCGCTGACCTCGTGCTCTGGAGCCGGCTCGGCTCGGCGTACTCGCCCCGGGATCTCGACGACGCGATGGACGCGGTCGAGCTCATCGAGCTGAACGGGCTCGTGCGGCCGGCCGAGGACATCGCCCTGTTCCGCGCCGCGATGGATGCCTGGCCCGGTGGGGAGGATGCCCCCGCGTGGCGACTGGCGACGGCGGACTGGGTCGCGACCAACCGGGTGTGCCGCGAGGACATCCTGGACCGGTTGCGCGCCGACGGTCCGCTGCCTGCGAGCGAGTTCCCGGACCTGTGCGAGGTGCCGTGGCGGTCGAGCGGCTGGAACAACAACAAGAACGTCACGATGCTGCTCGCGGCCATGGTCGCCCGCGGCGAGGTGGCCGTGGCCGGCGGCACGGGTCGGGACCGGCTGTGGGACCTCGCTGAGCGCATCTACCCCGACGTGCCCGCGCTGCCCGTGGCGGAGGCGAAGCTGCGACGTGACGAGCGGCGGCTCGCGGCACTCGGTATCGCACGTGCCCGCGCCGCGGCCACGCCCCACGAGCCGAACGACGTCGGGGATGCGGGCGAGGCCGCCGTCGTGGACGGGGTGAAGGGGCGCTGGCGCGTGGACCCCGCCTACCTGGACGGAGCGTTCGAATGGCGTGCGGCGCTGCTGTCCCCGTTCGACCGGCTCGTCTACGACCGCAAGCGCACGGCGGAGCTCTTCGAGTTCGACTTCCAGCTCGAGATGTACAAGCCCGCGGCCAAACGCCGCTGGGGGTACTACGCGCTGCCGATCCTGTGCGGGGACCGGCTCGTGGGCAAGCTCGACGCCCAGGCGGACGATCGCGCCGGGATGCTCCGGGTCAACGCCGTCCACGAGGACGAGCCGTTCGACCCGGCGACCCGCGACGCGGTGGACGCCGAGATCGAGGAACTCGCGCGCTGGCTCGAGCTCGACCTCGAGCGGTGACTGACAGCAAGCCCGGACACGGACGGTGGTCGAGCTCAGCGCCCAGTCGCGTCTGGGACACACCGACGCAGGCGCACCGTCAGGGGCCGCCCGTAGCCTGCTGGCATGGGTATCGAGGTGGTCGCCGCCACGGGCAGGTTCGAGGACTTCGCGGTCGTCGTGGGCACGAAGCGGCCCGACGCCGGGGGTTGCTGGTGCATGAGCTACCGCGACTCGCGGGTGTCGAACCCAGAGCGGCCGGTCTACATGCGCGAGGAGTGCGAGAACGAGCCAGGCCCCGGCGTGCTCGCCTACGTCGACGGCGAGGTGGCGGGTTGGTGCTCCGTCGCACCGCGCAGCACCTACCGGCGGCTCATGAACTCCCGCACCATCCCGTTCCTCGACGAACGGGACGCGTGGAGCATCGTGTGCTTCGTGGTCCGGCCCGGGTACCGGGGACAGGGGCTCATGCACCGGCTGCTCGCGGGTGCCGTCGAGCACGCCGCCGCGCACGGCGCCGAGGTCGTCGAGGGCTACCCCGCCGAGACGGGCGGCGCCCGGATCGACCAGATCTCCGGCTACGTCGGGACGGTCGAGCTCTTCGAGACGGCCGGCTTCCACAAGGCTTCGCCGACGACGGCGCACGCCGGGCACCGTGAGCGGTGGCTCATGCGTCGCGAGCTCGCGGGCGGCTGAGGCGGCTGAGCCACCGCTACGAAGACGTCCGGTCCGCGTCGTCCCACGTCCCGACGATCTCGCGCAACGTGTCGGTGGCCTCGGGGGTCCATCCCGGCGGCGTGGCCACGGCGGCGAAGCCGTCCGCATACTCGGTCAGGAAGTTGTGCCCGTGCCCGTTCGGGGCCTCCCCCGCGACGAACAGGTCGATCGAGAGCGCGAAGAAGGTCGCGACGGGCACCCAGCGCACCTCGGGCAGCACGTCGTAGCCGCGGGGCTCGCGCGCCCAGTCAGGCTGGCTGAAGATGAGGTCCGGAGACCACCACGTCACACCGTCCGAGGCGTGCTGCAGGTACACGACGCGCGGGGCGTCCCAGTCCTCGCCCAGGGCGAAGAGGTCCAGACCGGCGTCGTCCGACGACGGGGTCCCCCACCGGGCCCGTGCCCCGCCGTCGAGCACGGGGGCGATCTGCGGCGAGCGGGTGTCCCGCGCGGCAGTCAGCTCCTGCCACAGCGGCGTGAAGCCCGGGGTACCGACCCACACCGCGCCGTCGACCCGCTCCGCGACGTCCTGCAGACTCGCGAACGTGCCTTGCGAGCCGAACGATCCGAGGGAGATCCCGGCGACGTACAGCCTCGGGCGCGAGACCTCCGGCAGCTCGAGCCAACGAGCCCGGACGGTCTCGAAGAGGGTGCGCGCCGCCTCGGCCGGCGTGCCCCGGTCCCCCACGAACGAGATCCAGCTCGGCAGGTAGGAGTACTGCATCGCGGCGATCGCCGTGTTGCCTCCCCAGAGCGCCTCGAAGGTGCGCGAGAGGCCGGGGTCCACCCAACCGGTGCCCGTGGTCGCGACGACGAGCAGCGCCTCGCGGTCCCACGCGCGCGTCCTGTCGAGCTCGGCGACCACGAGCTCTGCCTGCGCCTCGAAACCGTCCGCGCTCGCGAGTCCCGCGTAGGTGCGGATGGGCTCGGTGACCTCGACGTCGGCCCCGGTCCGTTCGACGATCCCGGCGATCTCCGCCGTCGGACGAACCCCCGCGACGAAGCTGCGCCCTTCCCGACCGAGCGTGTCCCAGGCGGCCAGGGAGTCGGGCGAGCCGGAGCTCTCCGAGCGCGTCGGGGATTCGACGCGGGCATGGGTCTGGATGTCGAGCTCGGAGAACGTGCTGTTGAGCAGGGACCTCGCGCCGGAGACGACCGTGCCGTTGACGAAGAGCACCGCCAGGACCGTGACGATCGCTACGGCGCCGAGTCGGGCGGCCTGCGCCGGGAGCACGCGCCCGAGCTGGCGGGCCACGAAGCGGCTCAGGCCACGCAGCCCACGCCCGACGCCGAGGAAGACAAGCGCAAGCACCAGGGCGATCAGCACGATGGCCACCGGCTGGGAGCCCTCCGACGGGGCCATGCCCATGATCTCGCGCAGCCGGGACTGCCACGTGGCGCTCACGACGAGGGACGCGGGGACGAGGACGACGGTCGCCACGGCGAGAGCGATCCAGCCGCGACGCCTCGCCGCGGGCGACCACGACGGGCGTACGCCCACGAACCGCGCGAGCCACACGACCAGGACGGTGAGCCCGTAGCCCGAGATGGCTGCCGCGCCCGCCGCCGCGCCCTGGTACATCGTGGGCCGAGGCGTGAGGGCCGGACCGAGTGCCGCCGCGAACATCACGAGTGCCACGGCGAGCCCGGGACCGGAGAAGGAGCCGAGGAAGGCGCGCAGCGGGCGGGGTAGGCGGCGGAGCCTGGAGGTCGCGTCGGTCACCGGTGAACTGTGACAGATCGCGACGGTTCCCGGTGCGTGTGAGCGGCGTGGCGAGACGGTGCTCCGGGGCATGGGACCTTCGTCCCCGAAGGGCTCAGACACTTGCGTAGCGTCGTCTCCACGGGAGCGGGGTGCACCGCTCCGCAAGGGGAAGGTGCTCCATGACTGAGAACCGGGTCATGACGGACGTCGAGGCGTTCGCGGGACTCGTGGAGATCCAGCCGGAGTCCACCGTGTCGCGCACCGTGCTGAAGGCCGAGGGCGTTCGGGTCGTGCTCTTCGCGTTCGACGCCGGTCAGGTGCTCAGCGAGCACACCGCCGCCGTGCCCGTGCTGCTCCAGCTGCTCGAAGGGCAGCTGCGCATCACCGCCGCAGGGAGGACCGTGAACCTCGAGGCGGGCGGGTTGCTCCACTTCGGGACGCGCCTGCCCCACGCGGTCGAGGCCGTCGAGCCGTCGAAGCTGCTCCTCACCATGCTCGACCCCCGCTCCATCACTACCGCGCCGCTCCCGATGGCGAAGTGAACCATTCTGCGACGGCGTCACGAGGGGTGTCAGCGGTCAGGAGGAGCGTGAGGAGGACTCGCGCCTTACGGGCGTCGTGCCATCCGGCCGGGATGAGTCCGGCGGCGACGAGGTCGGCGCCCGCGCCCGGGAAGCCGTACGTCGAGGTGTGGATGGGGCCAGCGCCCGCGCGGGACGACAGCACGACGGGGATCTCGGCGGCGAGCGCGGCCAAGGGGGCGACGAGGTGCGGGGGCACGTGTCCGGCGCCCATCGACTCGAGCACCAGCCCGTCGTAGCCAAGCTGGCCGACGGCCGCCACCAGGCGACCGTCGTCCCCCACCGGCACCGGGACGAGCCCGACCTGCACCTCGGCGAGAGCCGCGGCGTCGAAGCGTGGCACCGTGAGCCGGGCCACGGGCCGCGCGAGGAGGTGGACCTTGCCCTCGACGACCCAGCCGAGCGGCCCGGTGTCGGGCGAGGCGAACGCTCCCGGAGCGGACGTGCGGACCTTGCGGACCCGCGCCGCGGCGTGGATCCGCTCGTCGAAGACGACGAGCACCCCGGAACCGCGCGCCTCGGGCGAAGCCGCGACCTGCACCGCGGCGAGCAGGTTCGCCGGGCCGTCGGCACCCGCGGCGTCCGGGGGCCGCATCGCCCCGGTGACCACCACGGGCACGGGCCCGGGCAGCACGAGGTCGAGGAAGTACGCCGTCTCCTCGACGGTGTCCGTGCCCTGGGTGACGACCACGCCGTCCGCCCCGTCGGCGAGCAGCTCGGTGATGCGCACGGCCGTGGCGTGCAGGTCGGCGAACGTGAGCGCGGAGCTGGGCACCTGGCGCAACTGCTCGACGTGGACGTCGGCGACGGCGTCCAGGCCGGGCGCCGCGGCGACGAGGTCGGCGCCGGTGAGGTGGGGCACCACTCCCCCGGCCGGCGAGCCGGACATGGCGATCGTGCCACCGAGCGCGACGACGTCGACCCGCGGGCGACCTGGTGCCACGGTCAGGCGAGCCGCGCGGCGATGACGGCGAGCAGGCCGCCCGCGACGTCCTGCTTGGACCCGGCCACCGAGTCGGCGCCCGAACCGGGAGCGGCCACGACCTCGCCCGAGGCGTCGAGGATCGTCAGAGCCGTGTCCTGGTCGCCGAAGCCCTTGCCCGCGGACACGTCGTTGACGGCGAGCAGGTCGGCGCGCTTGCGGCGGGCCTTCGCACGGCCGTGCTCGAGCACCGAGGCGCCCTCGTCGCCCGTCTCGGCGGCGAAGCCCACGACGAGGAGTCCCTCGCGGGGACGGTCGGTGACGAGCTCGGCGAGGATGTCGGGGTTCTCGACGAGCTCGATCGGCGCCGGCCCGGCCCCGGGCACCTTCTTGATCTTGTGGCCGGCCAGGCCCGCGGGGCGGAAGTCGGCGACGGCGGCGGCCATGATCACGACGTCGGCGTCGGCGCACGCGGCCCGGACGGCGGTGCGCAGCTCGGCCGTGGTCTCGACGGGCACGAGGTGGACGCCGTCGGGCACGGGCAGCGCCGTGTTGGCCGCGACGAGCGTGACGCGTGCCCCGCGCCGCGCCGCGACCTCGGCGATGGCGAAGCCCTGCCGCCCCGTCGAGCGGTTGCCGAGGAAGCGCACCGGGTCGAGCGGCTCGCGCGTGCCGCCCGCGGAGACGACCACGTGCCGGCCCGCGAGGGTGGCTTCCCCGTCGACGAGCGCGAACGCCGCAGCGAAGATCTCCTCGGGCTCGGGGAGGCGCCCCGGCCCGGTGTCCTCGCCGGTGAGCCGACCGGACGCCGGTTCGAGCACGTGCACGCCGCGGGAGCGCAGCGTCTCGACGTTGGCCTGCGTGGCCGCGTGCAGCCACATCTCGGTGTGCATCGCGGGGGCGAAGAGCACGGGGCACGTCGCCGTCAGCAGCGTCGAGGTGAGGAGGTCGTCGGCGCGGCCGGCAGCGGCCCGCGCGAGCAGGTCGGCCGTCGCAGGGGCGACGATCACGAGGTCCGCGCGCTTGCCGAGCGCGACGTGCGGCACCGCGTGCGCGTCCTCGAACACGCCCGTCGCGGCAGGCTCGCCGGAGAGGGCCTCCCACGTGGCGCGCCCGACGAACTCGAGCGCGGCCTGCGTGGGGATGACCCGGACCGAGTGCCCCGCCTCGCGCAGCTGGCGCAGCAGCAGGACGGACTTGTACGCGGCGATGCCGCCGGCGACGCCGAGGACGACGCGCACGGGGACGGTCAGGCTTCGGTGGCGGGCTCGACCGTGAGGAGGCCCGCGTTGATCTCGCGCATCGCGATCGACAACGGCTTCTCCTGGTGGCGCGTCTCGACGAGCGGGCCCACGTACTCCAGCAGGCCCTCGTTGAGCTGGGAGTAGTACGCGTTGATCTGACGGGCGCGCTTGGCCGCGTAGATCACGAGGGCGTACTTCGAGTCCGCCTTGTCGAGCAGCTCGTCGATGGGCGGGTCGGTGATGCCCTGCGGTGCAGCGACGGTTCCAGCCAAGGGGTGCCTCCGGGGGTGAACATGTGTAAGACCAACGAGCCAGTCTACCCGTCGGAGCCCTGCATGACCTGCACCAGCTCGTCGGTGGCGCGCTCGACGCTGTCGTTGACGATGACGTGGTCGAACTCGTCGGCGGCGGCGAGCTCGACACGAGCCGTCTCGAGCCGCCGTTCGCGCTCCTCGGGACCCTCCGTGCCGCGGCCGACGAGCCGCCGCACGAGCTCGTCCCAGCTCGGCGGGGCGAGGAAGACGAAGCGCGCGTCGGGCATGGCCTCGCGCACCTGACGGGCCCCCTGCAGGTCGATCTCGAGGACGACGGGCTCTCCCGCGTCGAGCCGCTCCTCGACGGGACCCCGCAGCGTGCCGTAACGGTTGCGCCCGTGCACCACGGCCCACTCGAGGAACTGCCCCCCTGCGACGGCAGCCTCGAACTCCTCGGAGCTCAGGAACCGGTAGTGGACGCCGTCGATCTCCCCCGGACGTGGGGCGCGCGTGGTCGCGGAGACGGACAGCCAGACGTGCGGGTAGCGGGCGCGCAGGTCTGCCGAGACGGTCCCCTTGCCGACGGCTGTGGGACCCGCGAGCACGGTCAGCCGAGCGGGCCTGGCGCTCAGCCGAACCTCTCGATCAGTGCCGCCTGCTGGTGCGGGCCGAGGCCGCGCACACGACGCGTCTCGGAGATCCCGATGTCCGCCATGATCGCGCGCGCCTTGACCTTCCCGACCCCCGGGAGGGACTCGAGCAGCGAGACGACCTTGAGCTTGCCGATCACGTCATCCGTCTGACCGGTGTTGATGACCTCCGAGAGCGAACCCTGGGAGTACTTGAGCCTGTTCTTCACCTCGGCGCGCGCCTGGCGTGCCTTGGCGGCCTTCTCGAGCGCTGCCGCTCGCTGTTCGGGGGTGAGAGGGGGAAGAGCCACGCGGGATCACCTTCTCTTTCGCTGGGTGTGACTTAGAACCTAGCCATCAACTTCGCAGGTCGGCAACAGGACTAGCCCCTCAGGGCCGTGGTGATGTCAGCTCGGGCGCGCTCGGCGGCGTCGCGCAGGGCGGCCCGATCCGGTCCTTGCCACAATACGGCGCGCGACGTCGAGGCGAGCACCTGGGTGCGGGCCTCGCCGAAGACGTCGAGCAGCTCGGTGGCCGTGGCCCCTTGCGCGCCGATGCCGGGCGCCAGCAGCGGACCCCGCACCCCGGCGAGATCGATGTCGAGGTCCCGCGCCGCCGCGCCGATCGTCGCCCCGAGCACGAGCCCGAACGAGCCGAGTCGCGGAGCCCCGGCGTTGAGCTCCCCGACGGCGCGCGCGATGCCCGTCGCCACGGCCTCGCCGTCGAGCCGCGCGTGCTGCACCCGCGGGCCTTCGGGGTTGGACGTGAGGCACAGCACGAACAGTCCCCGATTGGTGCGCTGTGCGAGCTCGATGGCCGGTGCGAGCGAGCCGGCACCGAGGTAGGGCGAGACCGTGATCGCGTCCGCGGCGAGCGGCGAGCCGTCCATGAGGTACGCCTCGGCGTAGGCCGCCATCGTGGACCCGATGTCGCCGCGCTTGACGTCGAGGATCGTCAGGACGCCGGCAGAGCGCGCATCCGCGAGCAGCCGTTCGAGGACGGCGATCCCCCGCGAACCGTGCCGCTCGAAGAACGCGGACTGCGGCTTGATGGCCGCACCGACCCCCGCGAACGCGGCGAGCGCCGTGTCGGCGAAGGCCGCGAGGCCGTCCGCGTCGTCGGACAGGTCCCAGCTGTCGAGCAGGCCCGGGTGGGGATCGATGCCGAAGCACACGGGCCCGAGCTCGTCCATCGTGGCCGCGAGGCGCGAGCCGAAGCCCATCACGCCTCCGCCCCTCGACGGGCGTGCTCTTGCAGCGATCGCACCCGGATCTGCCCACCCACGCTCGACTCGATCGCCTGCACGGCCGCGGAGAGGCCCTGCACGGTCGTGGCGAGCGCCTTGTCCGCGGCGACCGTGGCCGCCCGGATCTTGTAGCCGTCCGCACGGGCACCCTGACCCGACGGTGTGTTGATCACCATGTCGACGGCGCCGGAGCGGATGAGGTCAACGATCGTCGGTTCGCCGTCGCGCCCCGCACCTTCCGCGACCTTGCGCACGATCGTCGAGGCGATCCCGCTGCGCTTCAGCACGGCCGCCGTGCCCGTCGTCGCGAGCACCTCGAAGCCGAGCTCGGTGAGTCGCTTGACGGGGAACGTGATGGCGCGCTTATCCCGGTCGGCCACGGAGATGAAGACCGTGCCTCCGGTGGGCAGTCCCCCGAAGGCCGCCGTCTGCGACTTGGCGAACGCCGACGGGAAGTCGACGTCGATCCCCATGACCTCGCCAGTGGACTTCATCTCGGGGCCGAGCAGGGTGTCGACGACGACGCCGTCCGTGGTGCGGAAGCGCCGGAAGGGCAGCACGGCCTCCTTGACGGCGATCGGCGCGTCGAGGTCGATCTGCGCCGCGTCGCCCTCGGCGGGCAGCACCCCCCGCTCGCGCAGCTCGGCGATCGAGTGACCCACCATGACGAGCGCCGCTGCCTTGGCGAGCGGGTAGCCCGTCGCCTTCGACACGAAGGGTGCCGTGCGGGACGCACGCGGGTTGGCCTCGAGCACGTAGAGCACGTCGCTCACGAGCGCGAACTGCACGTTGATCAGGCCGAGCACCCCGATCCCCCGGGCGAGCGCCTCGGTGGACGTCCGGATCCGGTCGAGCTCGCTCTGCGAGAGCGTCACGGGCGGCAGCACGCACGCCGAGTCGCCGGAGTGGATGCCGGCCTCCTCGATGTGCTCCATGACTCCGCCGAGGTAGAGCTCGGTGCCGTCGTAGAGTGCGTCGACGTCGATCTCGATCGCGTCGTCGAGGAAGCGGTCGATGAGCAGCGGCGACTCGGTGTGGGTCCCCGCCGCCTCCTCGAGCGCCCGGGAGACGTACTCGCCCAGGTGCTCGGCGTCGTACACGATCTCCATGCCCCGCCCGCCGAGCACGTAGGACGGCCGCACGAGCACCGGGTAGCCGATGCGGGTGGCGATCTCGAGCGCGCCGTCGAGCGTCGTCGCCGTGCCGAACGCCGGTGCGGGCAGCCCGGCCTCGGCGAGCACGCGACCGAACAGCTCGCGGTCCTCCGCGAGGTCGATCGCGGCCGGCTGGGTGCCCAGGATCGGCACCCCGACGTCCTCGAGGCGCTGCGCGAGCCCGAGCGGCGTCTGGCCGCCGAGCTGCACGAACACGCCCGCGACGGGACCCGCGGCGAGCTCGGCCTCGTAGACCTCCATGACGTCCTCGAACGTGAGCGGCTCGAAGTAGAGCCGGTCGGACGTGTCGTAGTCCGTCGAGACGGTCTCGGGGTTGCAGTTGACCATGACGGTCTCGAACTCTCCGCGCAGCGCGAGGGCCGCGTGGACGCACGAGTAGTCGAACTCGATGCCCTGGCCGATGCGGTTGGGGCCCGAGCCGAGGATGATGACGGCGGGCCGCTCGCGGGGGGCCACCTCGGACTCCTCGTCGTACGCGCTGTAGTGGTACGGCGTCGTGGCAGCGAACTCCGCCGCGCACGTGTCGACCGTCTTGAACACGGGGCGCACGCCCGCAGCGAGCCGGGCCGCACGGATCTGCGCCTCCCCGGCGGGCAGCTCGAGGCCACGGAGCTGGGCGAGCTGGGGGTCGCTCAGTCCGTGGCGCTTCGCGTGGTGGAGCAGCTCGGCCGTGAGCTCCGGCGCGGCCGCGACCTCCGCCGCCACCTCGTTGACGAGCGTGATCTGGTCGAGGAACCACGGGTCGATCCCCGTGAGCTCGTACACCCGCTCCGGGTCCACGCCCGCGCGCAGCACCTGCTGCACGTCGACGAGCCGGTGCTCCGTGGGCCGCGAGATCGTCGCGACGAGCGCGTCGAGCTCGGCGCCGGCGAGCGGTTCGCCCGCCCAGTGGAAGCCCGAGTTCTTCTTGTCGATCGAGCGCAGGGCCTTGCCGAGCGCCTCGGTGAAGTTGCGGCCCATGGCCATGGCCTCGCCCACGGACTTCATGGTCGTGGTGAGCGTGTCGTCCGCGTTGGGGAACTTCTCGAAGGCGAAGCGCGGCACCTTGACCACGACGTAGTCGAGGGTCGGCTCGAAGGACGCCGGGGTCGTGCCCGTGATGTCGTTCGTGATCTCGTCGAGCGTGTAGCCGACGGCGAGCCGCGCCGCGATCTTCGCGATCGGGAAGCCCGTGGCCTTCGACGCGAGGGCCGAGGAGCGCGAGACCCGGGGGTTCATCTCGATGACGACGACGCGGCCCGTGTCGGGCTCGACGGCGAACTGGATGTTGCAGCCGCCCGTGTCGACGCCCACCTCGCGGATGACGGCGATGCCGATGTCGCGCAGCCGCTGGTACTCGCGGTCCGTGAGGGTCAGCGCCGGCGCGACGGTGACGGAGTCGCCCGTGTGCACACCGACGGGGTCGACGTTCTCGATCGAGCAGACGACGACGACGTTGTCCGCGTGGTCGCGCATGAGCTCGAGCTCGAACTCCTTCCAGCCGAGGATGGACTCCTCGAGCAGGACCTCCGTCGTCGGCGAGTGGTGCAGGCCCTGCCCCACGATGCGCCGCAGCTCCTCCTCGTCGTACGCGAAGCCGGAGCCCAGGCCGCCCATCGTGAAGCTCGGGCGCACCACCATGGGGTAGCCGAGCTCGTCCGCGGCATCGATCGCGGCCTCGACGGTGTGGACGACGACGGATCGCGCCGACTCCCCGCCGCAACGGGCGACGACGTCCTTGAACTGCTGGCGGTCCTCGCCCTTCTGGATCGCGGCGATGCTCGCGCCGATGATCTCGACGTCGTACTCGGCGAGCACGCCCGCCTCGTCGAGCTCCACGACGGCGTTGAGGGCCGTCTGGCCGCCGAGCGTCGGGAGCACAGCGTCGGGCCGCTCCTTGGCGATGATCGCGGTCAGCGCCTCGAGGGTGATGGGCTCGACGTACGTCGCGTCCGCGAACTCGGGGTCCGTCATGATCGTGGCGGGGTTGGAATTGACGAGGACGACCCGCAGGCCCTCCTCGCGCAGCACCCGGCACGCCTGGGTGCCCGAGTAGTCGAACTCCGCGGCCTGGCCGATGACGATCGGCCCGGAGCCGATGACGAGGACGGAGGAGATGTCCGAGCGGCGCGGCACTAGGCGTTCCTTCCCTTGGCGTCGCGCATGAGCGCTACGAAGCGGTCGAAGAGATAGGCGGCGTCGTGCGGGCCGGCCGCGGCCTCGGGGTGGTACTGGACGGAGAACGCCGGCAGGTCGAGGCACTCGAGGCCCTCGACCACGTCGTCGTTGAGGTTGACGTGGGACACGCGCACGCGGCCGTAGCGCCCGCCGTCGTGCGGGGCCGACGTCGGCTCACCGAGCGGTGCGTCCACGGCGAACCCGTGGTTGTGGCTGGTGATCTCGACCTTGCGCGTGCCGAGGTCCATGACGGGCTGGTTGATGCCGCGGTGGCCGTAGTCGAGCTTGTACGTGCCGAAGCCGAGCGCGCGACCGAGGATCTGGTTGCCGAAGCAGATGCCGAAGTACGGGATCTTCCGGTCGAGCACCTCGCGCAGCAGCGCGATCGCCTGCGTCGCCGCCTCCGGGTCGCCGGGGCCGTTGGAGAAGAACACGCCGTCGGGCGAGAGCGCCTCGATCTGCTCGATCGTGGTGCGCGAGGGCACGACGTGGACGCGTGCGCCGCGCTCGGCGAGCCGCTGCGGGGTCATGGCCTTGATGCCGAGGTCGACGGCGACGACGGTCACCGGGTCGACCGTGCCGTCGGCCGGCTCGATGACATAGGGCTCGGAGGTGGAGACGTCGCCCACGAGGTTGGCGCCCGCCATGGGCGGGGAGGCGAGCACGCGGGCGAGTAGCTCGTCGGCCGTGGCCTCGCGGTCGCCCTCGAGGAGCGCGTCGCCGGAGAAGATGCCGGCGCGCATGACGCCGCGCTCGCGCAGGTAGCGCGTTAGGGCACGCGTGTCGATGCCCGACAGGCCCACGATCCCCTGCGCCGTGAGCTCCTCGTCGAGGGTGCGCTGCGACCGCCAGTTCGAGGCACGCCGTGCCGGGTCGCGCACGATGTACCCGGCGACCCAGATGCGCCCGGACTCGGGGTCCTCGTCGTTGACACCCGTGTTGCCGATGTGGGGCGCCGTCATCGCCACGATCTGGCGGTGGTACGAGGGGTCGGTGAGGGTCTCCTGGTAGCCGGACATGCCGGTGTTGAAGACGACCTCACCGAGCGTCTGCCCGAGGGCGCCGTAGGGCCGTCCGGTGAACGACCGTCCGTCCTCGAGCACGAGAACCGCTGCGCTCACCCTGCCTCCTTCTGCTGGACCGCGGCTTCGAGCGCGGTGACGAGTTCTTGAGCCTGCTCGGGGTGGCGCAGGAGCACGCCGGAGTCGACGGCGACCTTGAGCCGCCACGTCAGCACGACGAGCCGCCTCGGATCGGCGACCTTGCCCGCGATGCCGCGGTCGAACCGCACGGCGTCGAGCTGGTCGAGCGGGATGTACACATCCGCGATCCCTTGACGTACAACCACGACCCCGGAGTCGAAGAGCTGCACCGTGCCGGCCGCCCGAGCGCCGAGCCCCTGCCCCGCGATGCGCTCGAGCCACTGGCCCGCGACCGTGGTGCCGATGTACGTCGCGTCGAAGGGCGCGGTGCGCGCGGTGCCGAGCGAGGCGGGGGCTTCGGGCAGCTCGCCGACGACGGTCGCCGTGCGGACCGCGCGCCGCAGCCAACCGCGGCGCATCGAGAGCAGGATGAGACCGGCCAGCACGATGAGACCGATCGTGGGGATCCAGAACTTCATGCGCCGAGCACCGCCTTGCCGTCGAGGACCGTGGCTCGCCCCCGCAGGAAGGTCGCGGCGACCCGGCCCGGCAGCTCGCGGCCGCGGTAGGGGGTGTTGGGGCTCGCCGTCGCCTGCGTCCGCGGGTCCACCGTGCGGCGGGCCGCCGGGTCCACGAGGGTCAGGTTGGCGGGCTCCCCCACGGCGATCGGGCGTCCGTGCCGGTCCTCGACGCGACCGATGCGTGCGGGCGCGCTCGACAGCACGCGTGCGACGTCGGCCCAGTCCAGGAGCCCCGTGTCGACCATCGCCTCCTGCACCACGCTGAGGGCCGTCTCGAGCCCCGTCATGCCGAACGCGGCCGCGGCCCACTCGCAGTCCTTGTCCTCGACCGTGTGCGGGGCGTGGTCCGTCGCCACGATGTCGATCGTGCCGTCCGCGAGCCCGGCCCGCACGGCGTCGACGTCGGCCTGCGTGCGCAGCGGCGGGTTGACCTTGAACCGGGCGTCGTAGCCGCGGGCGAGCTCGTCGGTGAGCACGAGGTGGTGCGGGGTGACCTCCGCCGTGACGTCGATGCCCCGACCCTTGGCCCAGCGGACGATCTCGACCGAACCCGCCGTGGACAGGTGGCACACGTGGAGCCGCGAACCGACGTGCTCGGCGAGCAGCACGTCCCGGGCGATGATCGCCTCCTCGGCCACGGCGGGCCAGCCCGCGAGACCGATCTGGGCGGAGACGACACCCTCGTGCATCTGGGCGTGCTCGGTGAGCCGCGGCTCCTGCGCGTGCTGGGCGATCACGCCGTCGAGCGCCTTGACGTACTCGAGCGCGCGGCGCATCAGCACGGGGTCCGAGACGCACTTGCCGTCGTCGGAGAACACGCGGACGCGGGCCTCCGAGTCGGCCATGGCGCCCAGCTCGGCGAGCCGCTCCCCCTCGAGCCCGATGCTCACGGCGCCCACGGGAAAGACGTCGACCCAGCCGGCGCGGCGACCCAGGTGGTACACCTGCTCCACGACGCCGGCCGTGTCCGCGACGGGGTTCGTGTTCGCCATCGCGTGCACGGCCGTGAAGCCACCGAGCGCCGCGGCACGGGTGCCGGACTCGACGGTCTCGGCGTCCTCGCGACCGGGCTCGCGCAGGTGGGTGTGCAGATCGACGAGGCCCGGCAGCAGCACGAGGCCCGCGGCGTCGATCACGTGCGCATCGGCCCGGGGTGCGTCGTCGTCGGCCCGCACTGCAGCGATCACACCGCCGGAGATCAGGACGTCCGCGGGCTCGCCGCCGAGGGGACGTGCCCCTCGCAGCAGGTAGTCGGTCACGCGACGTCCTCTCTCCGGCCGCCGGCCAGCAGTAGGTAGAGCACGGCCATCCGCACGGCCACGCCGTTGGCGACCTGCTCGACGATGACGGCCTGCGGCGAGTCCGCCGCCTCAGCGCTGATCTCGAGGCCGCGGTTCATGGGTCCGGGGTGCATCACGATGGCGTGCGAGGGCAGTACCGCGAGGCGGCGCGCGTCGAGCCCGTAGCGGCGCGAGTACTCGAGCGGACCGGGGAAGAACCCGCCGCCCGCGCTGCTCATCCGCTCGCGCTGCACGCGCAGCATCATGACGGCGTCGGGCCCCTGCTCGAGCACCTCGTCGAGGTGGTAGGAGACGTCGCACGGCCACGCCTCGACGCCCACGGGCAGGAGGGTGGGCGGCGCGACTAGCGTCACGCGCGCACCGAGGGTGTGCAGGAGGTCCACGTTGGAGCGGGCGACGCGCGAGTGCAGCACGTCCCCGACGACGGCGACCCGCAGGCCGGCGAGGTCCTGCCCGGCGGGCTGCGGGCCCACGAGGTGCCGGCGCAGCGTGTAGGCGTCGAGGAGCGCCTGGGTCGGGTGCTGGTGCGTGCCGTCGCCCGCGTTGACGACGGCGGCCTGGACCCACCCGGAGTTGGCGAGCAGGTGCGGGGCACCGGAGGCTTGGTGGCGGATGACGACGGCGTCGGCCCCCATCGCCTGGAGCGTGAGGGCGGTGTCTTTGAGGGACTCACCCTTCGAGACGCTCGAGCCCTTCGCCGCGAAGTTGATGACGTCCGCCGAGAGGCGCTTGGCGGCCGTCTCGAAGGAGATGCGGGTGCGCGTGGAGTCCTCGAAGAAGAGGTTCACGACCGTGCGGCCGCGCAGCGTGGGCAGCTTCTTGATCTCGCGGCCCTGGGTCGCGGCGAGCTCTGCGGCGGTGTCGAGGATGCGCACGGCGGCATCCCGGTCGAGGTCGGCGGCGGACAGCAGGTGCTTCACGTCAGCCCTCCCCGCCCGAGATCAGCACCGCGTCGCGGCCGTCTGTCTCCTCGAGCATGACGCGCACGCGCTCCGTGGACGCCGTGGGGAGGTTCTTGCCCACATGGTCGGCACGGATCGGCAGCTCGCGATGGCCCCGGTCGACGAGGACGGCGAGGCGCACGGCCCGCGGGCGGCCGAGGTCGCTCAGCGCATCGAGGGCCGCGCGGATGGTGCGACCGGAGAAGAGCACGTCGTCGACCAGGACGACGGTCCTGTCGTCGATGCCCGATGCCGGGAGGCGGGTCACCCCGATGGGCCGCACGGGTGCACGGTTCAGGTCGTCGCGGTGCATCGTGATGTCGAGAGAGCCGAGCTGCGTCCGCGGGTCGAAGCCTGGCTCGACGCTCGCGAGGCGCCCCGCCAAGCGGTGCGCGAGCGGGAGTCCGCGGGTGGGGATGCCGAGCACGACGAGGCCGTCGGCACCCTTGTTGTGCTCGAGGATCTCGTGGGCGATCCGGGTCAGCGCCCGGGAGACGTCGTCCGGGCCGAGGACTTCGCGTCCCTCGCCGGGCGTGGCTGGGTCAGACATCGTGTGGTCTCCTTCCCCGCCTCACGGGACGGGCCTTAAAGGATCGTGTGGTGCGGTGACCACCTTAGTGCACTGCGGTGCCGGACCTGGCTCACGTCCGACAGCACGGCCTGGGAGTTTTAGCCCAGTTGGCCCCGGGACAAATCTGGGCTGTGACCGCCATGATGGTCACCATGAGCTCCTCCTCGGGGGGATGGTTGGTCTTCCAGGCGTTCGCCGGCGGAGTCGTCGCAGGTGTCGCCGCACTCCTCTACGCCTGGTGGCACGTCTACCGGCGTGACCCCTTCGTGTTCTGGCTCACGATGTGGCTCGTGCCGTTCGCCGTCCTCCTCGTGCTCAATGCGGGCGTCACCATCGCCGAGCCCGGGACCGTGGCCGACACGATCACCCTCTGGCTCCGCTCGCAGGCGCTCGGCGCGAGCATCCTGCTGGCGATGCCGGCGCTGCGCTCGGTCACCGGCGGGCCCCCCGTGCGATGGTGGATGATCACGGCCGGCGGCCTCTTCGCGCTGCGAGCGGTGCTCTTCCTCACGACGGACCTCGTCTACGCGCACGCGTACCTCGACGGCTCCCCCCAGTACGGCCCCCTCATCACGTGGAGCTTCGCGCTCCCCGTGCTCGTCGTCGCCGTGTACGTGATGCGCGCCATCCACCGCATGCCGTCGGTCGCGAGCCGCGCCGTGGTCATCACCCTCGCGCTCCTCGGGTTCGTCGCGCTCGCGCTGGCCTTCGTCCTCGTCTCCGGGATGCTCGCCGAGCTGCTCACGTCGCTGTGGGCACTGCCCGTGATCGGGATCGTCGTCGCCGTCGGCATGGGGAGGCTGCTGGCCGACCTTGCCCGCAGCGAGCGGCAGCGGCGCATGCGCGACGCCCTCGCGGCGCTCACGAATGCGGCGTGGTTCGACCGCGACCCGGCGCAGCTCCTCGTTCGCGCGGAGTCGTCGGCACGCACGCTGCTCGAGTCCCCCGAGATCACCGGCAACCTGCGCCAGCTCTCCAACGGCTCGTTCTTCTCGTCGTTCGCCATGCCCCCGGAGCTCGCTCGCGACTCCCAGGCGATGACCTTCCTCGACGACCTGGGCCACGTCGTCTCCGCGGCGGCCGACCGGTACGAGCTCACGGCGCGCCTCGAGGAGGCGGCTCACGTGGACGCGCTGACGGGGCTGCCGAACCGCCGCAGGCTCGACGAGGTGATCACCGAGGCGTGGGCCACGGTCGGCAGTGGACGGCTCGCCGTGCTGTTCTGCGACCTCGATGCGTTCAAGCGGGTCAACGAGGAGTTCGGGCATCCCGTGGGCGACTCCGTGCTGCAGAGCACCGCACGGGCGTTGGCCGACGTCGCCCCACCGGGTGCCACGGTGGCCCGCTACGGCGGCGACGAGTTTGTGGTGGTGATCCCCGATGCGCCGCAGGACGCGGCGGTCGTCGAGCTCGCGCACACCCTGCAGCGCGCCATCATCGAGGCGAGCCCGGGCAAGATCCGCGCGGCGTCGGTCGGCGTCGTCACGGCCACGACAGATGAAGGGCGCGAGCCGCACACCCTCGTACGGGACGCCGACTCCGCGATGTTCGAGGCCAAGCACAAGCGGCTCGGGGTGCGGGTGTTCGACCAGGGGCTGCGCGAGCGGCTCTTGCGCGAGATCGACCTCGGGCGGCGGATCGCCCGCGCTGTGTCCGACGGCGAGTTCGAGGTGCACTTCCAGCCGATCGTGGACGTCAAGTCCCTCCAGGTGGTCGCTGTCGAGGCGCTCACCCGGTGGCCCGCCGAGGATCGGCCGCGCGACTCCGACGACTGGGTGCCCGCGGCCGAGGAGAGCGGCCAGATCATCGCGATCGGGCTCGCCGCCGTCCGCGCCGCGCGCGACGCCTCGCTGCGGTTCGGGCTGCCCGTGGGGGTCAACGTGTCGCCGCGTCAGCTCGCCGAGCCCGACCTCGCCGCCCAGCTCCTCGACGCGTGGGGTCCAGAGGGTCGCCAGGACCTCACGCTCGAGATCACCGAGTCGGCGCTGCTCGACGACCTCCCGCTCGGCATCGAGATACTCGCCGCGCTGCGCGAGGAGGGGGTCTGTGTCGCCCTCGACGACTTCGGCACTGGGTACTCCTCGCTCGCCCGGCTCGCCCACCTGCCCGTCGACGTGCTCAAGGTGGACCGGCAGTTCGCCGAGGACTCGACGACCCCGCGCGGTCGGGCCGTGCTGCGCGGCATCGTGGAGATCGCGCACGCGAGCGGCCTCGTGGTGGTGGTCGAAGGCGTCGAGACCGTGGAGCAGCTCGAGACCGTGACCGAGCTGGGTGCCGACCGCGTCCAGGGCTACCTCGTCGGCCGCCCGTCGATGCAGGCGCCCGCAGCGGTCGCACTCCCCCGGCCCTCCCGCTGACGGGTTCGGCCGGCCGGGGAACCGGTCCCCGACCGGCCGCCGTCGTGCGTGGTCTGCTACTTCTTGACCTTGAGCTTGACCGTCTTGGAGGTCTTGGCCTTCGTGTAGGTCTTGAAGGAGCCGGACGGCGTGTACTTCGCCTTGATCTTGTAGGTGCCCTTCTTGAGCTTGGGCAGCGTCACCGTGATCTTGCCCTTGTGCTTGGCCTTGAGCGTGAAGGTCTTGGACTTCTTGCCGTAGGTGACCTTGATCTTCCCGGTCGGCTTCGCGATCCGCGTCGTGGTCACCTTGATGACCACCTTGGCCTTCGCGGTCCGCTTGACGGTCTTCTTCTTGAGCTTCGCGGTGATCTTCGTGGCCACCTTCGGCACGACCTTGGTGGCCGCAGAGGTGCTCGGTATCGGCGGGAAGCCGGCCTTGTTGGCGAGCACCCGGAATTGCAGCGACTTGCCGATGTCCGCCTTCGTGACGGTGTAGGTCTGCGCCGTCGCACCGGAGATCACCGAGCCGCCCCGCAACCACTGGTAGCTGAACGACGTCGGGGCCCCGAGCCAGCTCCCCGCCGGGTTGGCGGTGAGCTTGCTGCCGACCTTGGCCGTGCCCGAGACCGTCGTGGCCACGCGCGGAGCGGGCACGAGCGAGAGATCCGTGATCCCGAGGCCGCACGTGCGGTCGCAGTCCCAATTGGTGCCGTACGTCGGGAACGGTCGAACGGCGGCCCTGATCGCCTGTTCGAGCTGCGGAGCCGTGAAGCTCCCGAGGCTCGCGATGAGGGCAGCGGCACCCGCGACCGCCGGCGTGGCCATGCTCGTGCCCTGGTAGAACGTCCAGTGCGGGCTACCGGGAACGGTCGTGCCGGTGTTGATGGTCGAGAGGACACCTGCCGCGGTCTCCCAGGACAGGTCACCACCCGGGGCAGAGACGTCCAGCGTGCCCCCGTAGTTGGTGTACGAGGCCCACAGGCCGTAGTAGTCCGTGGCCCCGACAGTGATGACGTCCCGGCAGTTGGCCGGAGAGAAGTGCACGGCATCCTGGCGATCGTTGCCCGCCGCGACGATGACGACCGAGCCGCGGCTGCGTGCCCCGTTGATCGCCGCCTGGGTCACCGTGTCGCACGTGCCCTGCCCACCTAGCGAGAGGTTGAGCACCTTGGCGGGAGTCCGGTTCACGGGGACGCCGGGGACCGAGCCGCCGGAAGCCCAGGTGATCGCCGCAGCGATGTCGGAGTTCGCGCCGCCGCACTTGGCCAGCACGCGGACGTGCTGGATCTTCACGTTCGGAGCCACGCCCACCACGCCGCGTCCGTCGTTCATGCGTGCGGCGACCGTACCGGCGACGTGCGTGCCGTGCCACGAGCTGTCCCTCGCGGGTGAGCCCTGGTAGCACTCACCGGCGGAGGACCAGTCACCCTCGTCCTGCGGGTTGGCGTCCCGGCCGCCGCCGTCCCTGGCGCGATCGGCATCGCTCACGAAGTCGTAGCCGGCCACGGTGTTGGCGTCGAGGTCGAGGTGCGCCGTGCCTCCCGTGTCGAGGATGGCGACGACGAGGTTCGCCGAGCCCGTCGTCGTCTGCCAGAGCACCGGGGCCTTCACCGAGTACCCACCGGCGGGCCAGCCGACCCGGACAGGCTCGGGAACCTGCGCGGCGTCGCGTCGGTCCCAGATGTTGTGCAGGAGGTCGAAGTACTCGTCGTTGGGCCGCACCGGGGCGGCGGCCGCCGGGTAGCTGATGCGGTCAGGAGCAACCGAGACGACGCCCGGGAGGGCGGCGAGCTCGGCCGCGAGCGTCTCGGCCTCGGCGAGGTCCTTGGGCTCGTCGAACCTCACGCTGCTCGCCGTGGAGCTGATCGCGACACCCCGCGGGCTCACGGTCACGCCGGCCGCGCGGGCACCGGTGGCGACGCTCGACACCGCCGTGGCAGCCTTCCCCGACCCGTACGTGACGATGAGTCCCACGGCCAGCGCGGGCGCCACCGGAGCCGGCGCCGGAGCCTCGCCCTCGCCGAACCACTTGACGGGCCGGACGCCGGGGTCCGTGGCGGCAGCCCCGGTGAGAGGCGAGGCCACGAGTGCGAGGCTCGCGGTGAGCAGGACCGCCCGGGCGCCCCAGCGCCGCGACCTGCCGTGGGGACGGGATGAATCAGACATTGGGTCTCCCTCTCGACGCCGCACCACACGGCAGCGCCAAGACTAGTGAGAGCCGCGGGTTCGCGTCGTCATTCGGGCGGGTGAATTGTCCCGCTTCGACCCGCCGTTCGGGTGAGCAGCACGACGGCCGACCGGGGAGCTGCTCCCCGGCCGGCCGTCGTCGATGCGCGCGCTACTTGACCTTGAGCGTGAGCGTCTTCGAGCCCTTGGCCTTCACGTACTTCTTGAGCGTCTTGCCCGCCGGGGTGTACTTGACCTTGATCTTGTACGTGCCCTTCTTGAGCTTGGGCAGCGTCACGATGAGCTTGCCCTTCTTCGCCGCCTTCAGGGTGTAGGTCCTCGAGCTCTTCCCGTAGGTGAGCTTGAGCTTGCCCGCAGGCTTCTTCGTGATCGATCCGGCCTTCACCGTGATCGTGACCTTGGCCTTCTGCGACCGCTTGATGGACTTCGACTTGAGCTTGATCCCGACCGACGGCGTCTGCTTGACAACCTTGACCCTCTTCGTGGTCGCGGAGCGGCTCGGGAACCCCGAGAGCGAAGCGGTGACCTTGACGGAGAGCTTCTTGCCGAGGTCGGCCTTCTTGACGGCGTAGGTGGCCTTCGTGGCGCCCTTGATCTTCTTGCCGTTGCGGAGCCACTGGTACTTGAACTTCGACTTCGTGGACACCGCCCGGACGTTCGCCTTGGCCTTCTTGCCGACCTGGGCATTCGTCACCTTGGGCGCAGCCAGGAAGGAGGTCGCCGCGCGCGACGCGTCGATGACTCCCTTGCCGCAGGTCGACTTGCCCGAGCAGTTGCGGGCGCCCGCGAAGCTACGGTTCGGGAACTTCGTGACCGAGGACCGGAGCGCATACTCGAGCTGCGCAGCCGTGATCTTCGGGCGAAGCGAGGCGATCAGTGCCGCCACACCGGCGACCCCGGGAGTGGCCATCGACGTGCCCTGGTAGTACGCGTAGGCCGCCGAGCCCTGACCGCGCGTCCCGGTGTTGATGGTCGAGAGGATCGCGTCGGAGCCGTCCGCGGAGTACTTGGCGTACTCACCCGTCCCGCCACCCATGGCGCCGCCGGGGGCCGACAGGTCGACGGCCTTGCCGGAGTTCGAGTAGGGGGCGCGCGCACCGAGGAAGTCGGACGCGGCCACCGTGATGACGTTCTTGCAGTTGCCCGGTGCGGAGGTGGACGCGTTCTTGTTGTAGTTGCCCGCAGCCACGACGAGCACCGAGCCGCGCTTGCGCGCCCCGTTGATGGCCTTCTGCAGCCCGGACGTGCACTTCGCCCCGTCGCTCTGGATCGAGAGGTTGAGGACCTTCGCGGGCGTCTTGTTCTTCTTGACACCCTTGACGCTGCCGCCCGAGGCCCAGGTGATGCCGTCGGCGATGTCCGCGAACGTCCCACCGCACAGCCCGAGGACGCGCACGTGCTGGATCTTCACGCCGGGCGCGTTGCCGACGACGCCGATCGAGTTCTTGGTCGCCGCGATGGTCCCCGCGACGTGCGTGCCGTGCCAGGACGAGTCGCTGAACCCGCACTCCCCTGCGGACCAGTCGCCCTCGTCGTTCGGGTTGGCGTCGCGACCATCGCCGTCACGCGACTGCGCAGGACTAGAGATGAAGTCGTACCCCGCCACGGTGTTGCCGTCGAGGTCGGGGTGCGGGGTGCTTCCGGTGTCGAGCACCGCCACCGTGACCTTCGCGCTGCCGGGCGTCAGCCGCCACAGCGACGGCGCCTTCGTCGAGTACCCGCCGGCGGGCAGCTTGACCTTGCCCCAGTACGTGTCGGCCTCGGCTCGCTGGTCCCACACCCCGTGCAGCAGGTTGAAGTAGAGGTCGTTCGGGACGCCACCAGGCGGGGCGGCCGAGGGCGTCGCGAGCAGATCGAGCTCTACCGTGGCAACTCCTGGTTGCTTCGCGAGCTCCTTCGCGCGAGTCTGCGCCTGGGCGACCGGCAGCGGCGCTTCGAACGAGACGACGCCGTACTCGTTGTCCTCGGTCGAGCTGATCCGGAAGCTGCCGTCGGCCCCCGCCGCGCGGTTGCCGGACGCGCTCGCGAGCACCTTGTTCGAGTACGTGACGATGAGCCCGGCGGCGAGCGCCTTGCTCGGTCCCGGCTGAGCGACCGGCGGTGCGGGGGAATCGATGATCCCGGCACTCACGTCGGCCGATGCAGCAGCGACGACGGTGCCGAACGCGAGCGCTGTGCTCGCGATCACCAACGAAGCGCGTGCACCGCGGCGGGCGAAGCCCGACCGTCCGGACGGGGCAACCTGTGGGTTGGACATAACTGCCTTTCCTGAGGCACCGAACCGTCAGCGGCGCGCATTCGAGGGGATGCAGGAAGCCTAACCGAAGGGATTGGTCCGGTTCGTCTGAAGAGCCACGAAGTGGACACGTCGGCGGGTGAAACCGGCCGCCGACGACGGACCGCCTTCGCTACAACGTGTCCTTGAGCCTCGAGATGCGCCCGAGTAGCCCGTTCACGAACGTCGGCGAGTCGTCCGTGGACAGCGAGCGCGCCAGCTCCACGGCCTCGTCGATGGCCACCGGGTCGTCCACCTCGTCGTTGAAGAGGATCTCCCACGCGCCCACCCGCAGCACGGCGAGGTCCACGGCGGGCATCCGCTCGAGCGTCCACCCCTGCGCGTACGTCACGAGTGCCTCGTCGATGCGCTCGCGCTCGGCGCACACCCCCTCGACGAGGTCGACGGAGTACTGCGGCAGCGCCGTCTGCGTGCCCGACTCCACGAGCCGGTCCGCGAGCAGCGTGGCGGGGTCGAGCCCGCGCTGGCCGGCCTCGAAGAGGACGTCGACGGCGCGTTTGCGTGCCTTGGTGCGGGAGGCCACCGTCAGTCGTTCACGCGGCCGAGGTACGAACCGTCGCGCGTGTCGACCTTCACCCTCGTGCCGGTCTCGAGGAACAGGGGCACCTGGATCTGGTAGCCGGTCTCGACGGTCGCGGGCTTCGTGCCGCCCGTGGAGCGGTCGCCCTGCAGGCCCGGGTCGGTGTGCGTGATCTCGAGCACCACCGACGGCGGGAGCTCGACGTAGAGCGGGATGCCGTCGTTCGTGGCGACGAGCGCGTTCTGCGACTCGAGCATGAAGTTCGCGGCGTCGCCGACGACGGCCTCGCTCACGGTGAGCTGGTCGTACGTGTCGGTGTCCATGAACACGAAGTCCGTGCCGTCGCGGTAGAGGTACTGCATCTCGCGGCGGTCGACGCTCGCCGTCTCGATCTTCGCGCCGGCGTTGTACGTCTTGTCGACGATCTTGCCCGTCACGACGTTCTTCATCTTGGTGCGCACGAATGCGCCGCCCTTGCCGGGCTTGACGTGCTGGAACTCGGTGACGGCCCAGAGCTGGCCGTCGATGCGCAGCACGGTGCCGTTCTTGATGTCGTTCGAGGTCGCCATAGTGTTCGCTTCCTGTGGGGGTGCGGGAACCGCCCCGCAGGGCGCTAGACCGCCGGAAAGTCTATCCGGTCCGGCGCCGGGCGGGTCTCGCTAGGTGCCGGTCACGAGGCCGAGCAGCCCGAGCGCCGCGAAACCGACCGCCGCGGACCACAGCAGCGAGGCGAGCGAGCCGATCACGAACCGCTCCGAGGCGGCCGGGTTGTCGCGCAGCTGCGGGAACCGGCCGAGGCCCTTCACGGCGACGACGACGGCGATCCCCGGGGTGAATCCCACGAGGATGCACCCCGTCACGGCGATCCGTTCGAGGACACCGATCCACATCCCACCGCGCAGCACGGCGCGCACCTGCGGGCTGTCCACACCGTCAGCTCCGACGGGGACGGTCGTCTGCGCCCCGCCGTCGTCGGCGGCCTTCCTCGCCTTGCGGTCCGTCGCGTCGATGCGCGCGAGCAGTCGCCCGGTCGCCCACTTCCCGACCCAGACGGACAGGGCGAGCGCGACCACCCAGATCAGCACCACCAAGAAGACGGTCACCGTCAGCTCCCTTCTGCCTCGGCGAGCAGCCGCGCGGCCAGGGGGTGCACCGCGGACTCCTCGGCCCACATCGCGGTGCGCAGCCGTTGGCTCACCGCCTGCTCGGTGATGCCGAGCGACTTCGCCACATCCTTCTGGGTCGTGGCCCCGGCCGCGAGTCGGTCGACGGCGGCCCACCCCGCGTCGGTGCGCCTGGCGACGACCGCGCCCAGGAGCCGCAGCACGGCCTCGGCCTCCGCGGCGCGCCCGGCGTGCTCCCCCACGACGGCGAGCGGCACGGCCGTGCCCTTGGACTTCGCGCGCTCCACGGCGGCGCGGGCGTGCACGAAGGCGGCACCGCCGGCCTCACGGGACGACGCCGGCAGGGGCTCATGGACGGGGCCGGCGCCGATGCCGACGCTCCAGCCACCCAGCCGCAGCAGCGCGAGCGCCACCTCGACCACGCGGGCCGGTTCGTCGAGCACAGCCTGCACCTCGTCCCCCACGGTGCGCTCGAAACCGAGCAGGACTCCCGGGGCGGACGATGTGTGGCCGCGCGCCTCGAGCGCTCCGAGCAGCTCGGCGACCTGGTCGCCGCGTCGGGTGCTCCCCTGCTGGTCCACCGTCATCACGAACATGACTCAAGGGTAGATGCTTGATACTCACTAATCAAGACGATGGACTTGATTAGTCTCGATCAACCCTGCGGACCCGCGAGGGCGGCGAGGGCGAGGCGGTACGAGTCGATGCCGAAGCCAGCCACGGTGCCTGTCGCGACTCCCCCGATCACCGAGTTGTGCCGGAACTCCTCGCGGGCGGCCGGGTTGGACAGATGCACCTCGATGAGTCGCCGTCCGCCCTTCGTGACCTGGGCTGCCGCGTCCCGCAGTGCGTAGGAGTAGTGCGTGAAGGCCGCGGGGTTGAGGACGACGTCGGCCCCCGTGTCGACGGCCTCGTGCAGCCACGCGACGAGCTGGGACTCGTCGTCGGACTGGCGCACGTCGACCTCGAGCCCGAGCTCGCGCCCCCAGTCCTTGGCCCGGGCGGCCAGCTCGTCGAAGCTCGTGGAGCCGTAGACCTCGGGCTCGCGCACCCCGAGGCGCCCCAGGTTCGGTCCGTTCAGCACCAGCACATTCGCCATGGCCAAACCCTAGAGCAGCCGTCCCCTCACGCGCCGACGACTCCACGGTGGCTGCGCACCGGCGCGCTTGGTGTCACGGCGGGTGAAGTTGCTGGTGGGGCTGGAGTGACCGGTGTGACTCACATCAGCCACACCAGTCACATCACTCACCTCACCCGCCGCGACGCCGCGGACACCCGGCTGGCGCAGTGGCGGCCAGGGGTGACCCGGCCGCCCCCAGGTGCTACAGAGAGATGGCGCGGCCAGCGGGTGCTTCGTCGGCGATCTCGCCGTAGGCCGCCACGAGCAGCGACCCGTCCGGCCCCTCGAGCCGCGAGGGCACACCGAGCGAGTCGAGCACCACGAACCGCAGCAGGTCCCCGCGGGACTTCTTGTCCCGGCGCATCGCGGCGAGCAGCTGCTCCCAGCGATCGGCCCGGTACGTGACCGGCAGGCCGAGGGATCGCAGCACGGCGCGCTGGCGTTCGACGTCGGCCTCCGAGAGCCTGCCGGCAAGCCGCGAGAGCTCGGCGGCGTAGACGATCCCGACGGACACCGCGGCCCCGTGGCGCCACGAGAACCGCTCGACCTGCTCGATCGCGTGGGCCAGCGTGTGCCCGTAGTTGAGGATCTCGCGCAGGCTCGACTCGCGCAGGTCCTGGCCCACCACGTCGGCCTTCACCTGGATCGCCCGCTCCACGAGCTCACGGATCACGGGCTGCAGCGACTCGTCGGCGGCCGCGCCCTCCGCGGAGAGCTCGCCAGCGAACCCCTCGCACAGCTCGAGGATGCGCAGGTCGGAGATGAACCCGGCCTTGACCACCTCGGCGAGCCCGGCCACGAAGTCCCACCGCGGCAGCGTCTCGAGGGTCGCGAGGTCGCACAGCACGCCGGCCGGCGGGTAGAACGCCCCGACGAGGTTCTTGCCCTCGGCGGTGTTGATACCCGTCTTGCCGCCGACGGCCGCGTCGACCATCGCGAGCAGCGTGGTGGGTACGTGCACGACGGCGATCCCCCGCAGCCAAGTCGCCGCGACGAAGCCCGCGAGGTCGGTCGTGGCACCTCCACCCAGCGACACGACGGCGTCGGAGCGCGTGAAGTCGGACTGCCCCAGCACCTGCCACAGGAACGCGGCGACCTGCGCCGTCTTGGACTCCTCGGCCTCGGGGACCTCGGCCAGCACCACCTGGTACCCGTGCGCGGTGAGGTCCTCGCGCATCGCCTCGGCGCTCGTGGCCAGCGCACCGGGGTGGACCAGCAGCACCTGGCGCACCTTGTCCCCCAGCAGCCCGGGCAGCTCACCCAGCAGGTGCCGCCCGACCACGACGTCGTACGGCCGCTCCCCCTCGACCCTGATCCGAGTGCTCACCGGCCCAGCCTCTCCTCGATCTCGCGCGCGACGCCCCGGGGGCCGCGGTCGTCCGTCAGCACCACGTGGTCCGCGACCCGCTCGTACACCCCGCGCCGAGCCTCCATGAGCTCGAGCCACTGCTTGCGCGGGTTGCCGAGCAGCAGCGGCCGGGACTGGTTGAGCCCTACGCGCGGCGCTGCGGCCGAGAGCGTCACGTCGAGGAAGACGACGACGCCGCCCTGTGCCCGGTACCGCGCGAGCTCGTCCTCGGTGAGCGGATCCATGACGGCTCCCCCGCCGAGCGCGAGCACCCCGGAGTGCTCCGCGAGGGCCCGCACCACGGCGTCGCGCTCGAGCTCTCGGAACCGGGGCTCACCGTCGTCCACGAAGATCTCCGCGACCGACTTGCCCGCCACGCGCTCGACGTCGGAGTCCGTGTCCCGCAGCTCGACGCGGAGCTCCTGCGCAAGGTGGCGCCCCACGGTGGACTTCCCCGCGCCCGGTGGACCGACAAGGACGACGACGGGGCCCGACGACGACGGCGCAGCGCCCGGGACCGCGCTCGGGGATGAACTGTCTTGGTGTGGCACGCCTGAACGCTACCCGGCCAGCAGCTCCTCGACCGAAACCCGCCGCAGTCCGGGCACCCCGTCGTACGGGTAGTCTCCCCACTGCGAGGCCACCGCCCTCACCCCCACGGCGCCGTGACGACGGCGGCGATGAGCCCGCCCACGAGACCCGCCCAGACCAGCACGATCACTGCGCCACGCACGCTCCACCGTGCCGTGGTCCACCGCCGCGCGGCCCCACCCGCCGCGATGCTGAGCGCCCAGTCGCGCGCCTCGGCCCCCACGGCACCCCAGTACAGCGCCTTGACCACGTTCGCCACGACGGCGGCCGCCACGAGCACGACCACACCACCGATCACCCGGTTGGTGCCGCCCACCACGTCACCCGCCTCGCCCCCGAGCAGCCCCCACCACAGCGCCCATCGATCCCCTGCCCACGTGGCGGCAGACTCGGCCCACTCCCCCACGCCACGCAGCCACGCTCCGAGCGCCATGACCTGCGTCCCGCTCGCGGAGACGAGCACGATGCCGGCCAGCACGGCGAGCCCACGGCACGCGAAGGACACCCAGTCGCGCCGCGACCACGGCGTCCAGTTGGGTCCCTCCCCAGCCGTGTCGCGCAGCGACTTCCGTTCGCGCACCCCGCGTGGTGCCCCGAGCTTCGACCGCCGGTCCAGCCCGGCCGTCACATGGGCCAGCACCCGCGGCACGGACTCGTTCCAGTCCTTCTCGTAGTAGACGTGATCGAGCACGAACGCCATGCGCCCGGGCACGGTCTGCCCCAGATACGCCTGCCCGGGCGCAGCCACGGGCCGCCCGTTGTGGACGGGGTCGAACGGCGCCCACACGTCGAGCCAGCTCACCCCGGGGACGGTCCCCGGCGTCGGCGTCCTCCCGAGCCGCCGCACGCTCCCCGCGCCAGCGACGAGCAGCAGCACGAGCGTCACGACGCTGACCGCACCGGGGGCGACCATGAGCCCCGACCATCCGAACCGGCCGTGAATGGGGAACGCGAGCAACCACGAGAGCGCCGTGGCGAACACGGGCAGCATGGTCCACCGCGGGAACTCGAGCAGCCGCATGTCGTGCAGGCGCCCGTGTGCCCCACCGAGCGTCGTGAACCGCCGCGGCCGCAAGGCGGGCGGCATGCGCAGCAGCACTGCGTGGGTCAGCGCGGCACCCTGGGAGTGCGCGAGCACGTGGACGTCGTCGACGCCGGCGCGTGCGACCTCGGTGCGGATGCGCTGGTCGATGATCTCCTCCATCGCCCCGCGGGCCACCGGGCTGGTCAGGAACGTCGACACGTCCCCGACCTGCGCGCTCACCACGGAGAGCACCCGGGTGGCTGCGCTGCGCACGGCGTCGACGGGGATGAGCGCCACGAGCAACGACAGCAGGGCCAGGGCGAGCACGAGGGGTCCGGCGACGCCGAGCAGCACGAGCCCGCCCAGCAGGTACAGGACTGGGCCGACGACGCTCGCCGACGACGTCGCACGGTGCGCCGCGGCGTCCGCCCGGGTGAGCTTGGCTCTCGCACCCCGCTCACCGATCGTCTCTACCGCGGCTTCGTGCAGATCGCGGTGGGCGCGCCGGGACAGGAACACCTGCGCGTGCGCGAGGCTCGGTCCGAACCAGAGCAGCCAGCGAAGCACGCTCATCGCACCGGGCGGCACGAACGCATCGGCCCAGCGCGCCTCGACCACCCGCAGCCGCAGCACGGGTTCGAGGACCACGGGATCCTGGGAGGTCCCCGGCCCGCCGACGACGAGGGTGGCGCAGTTCTCGCCGTCGTCGGCGTCGAGGCGGTTCTCGACCACCTCCGCGCGGCGACCCTGCGCGTCGAGGAAGCGCAGGAAGGACTCGATCCAGGCCGTCGCCGTGGCGCCCGCGGACTGCTGCCCGATGCCGTGGACGACGACGACGGTCCGCTGCGGGACTGTCATGGGTGAATCATCCCGGTTTGCGCGGGCGATGGCTAGCCCGGGCCAGGCGCTCCCCGCGCGGGAGCGCCTCGCGACATCAGCGCAGGAGCTCGGGGATCGAGTCGAGGTAGGCGGTCAGGTTGCGCTTGACCTCGGTGAGGGAGTCTCCCCCGGTCTTCTCCAGGAGGGCGTCCGCGAGGACGAGCGCGACCATGGCCTCCGCGACGACGGCGGCCGGCGGCACGGCGCAGACGTCCGAACGCTGGTGCTGCGCCTTGGCCGCGTCGGCCGAGGCGGTGTCCACGGTGTCGAGCGCGCGCGGCACCGTCGAGATGGGCTTCATGGCAGCGCGGACCCGAAGGACCTCGCCGTTGGTCATGCCGCCCTCGAGCCCCCCGGCGCGGTTGGTGCGCCGCACGATGCGCCCGTCGACGTCACGCTCCATCTCGTCGTGCGCAGCGGATCCACGGCGCGTCGCCGTCCGGAAGCCGTCGCCGACCTCGACGCCCTTGATGGCCTGGATGCCCATGAGGGCAGCGGCGAGCCGTGCGTCGAGCCGACGGTCGGAGTGCACGTAGGAGCCCAGGCCGGTGGGCACGTCGTAGGCGAGCACCTCGACAACGCCACCGAGGGTGTCGCCGTCCTTGTGGCACTCGTCGATCTCCGCGACCATCGCCGCCGAGCTCTCGGCGTGGAAGCAGCGGACTGGGTCCGAGTCGAGGAAGGCTACGTCGTCGGGCAACGGTAGCTCGACGCCCTCGGGAACGGCGACGGGTCCGATGGCGACGACGTGCGAGACGAGACGGATGCCGGCGGCCTGCTCGAGCAGGTGCGCGGCGGCCGTGCCGAGGGCCACGCGGGTGGCGGTCTCGCGGGCCGAGGCGCGCTCGAGCACCGGGCGCGCGTCGGAGAAACCGTACTTGCGCATCCCCACGAGGTCGGCGTGGCCCGGGCGTGGCCGGGTGAGCGGCCGGTTGCGGGCGATCTCGCGCTCGTCACCCGTGCCGGCGTCGATGAGCAGGGCCTCCGGCGGCACCGGGTCGGCCGACATCACGTCAACCCACTTGGGCCACTCGGTGTTGCCGATCTCGATGGTGAGCGGGCCACCCTGCGTGACGCCGTGACGCAGCCCGGCGAGGATACGCACCTCGTCCTGCTCGAACTTCATGCGGGCACCGCGGCCGTAGCCGAGCCGCCGGCGAGCGAGCGCCTCCTGGACATCCGCCGTCGTCACCTCGACCCCGGCGGGCAGCCCTTCGAGGATCCCGACGAGGGCCTGGCCGTGCGATTCACCTGAGGTCAGCCAACGAAGCATGGCCCACATCCTTCCACGCAGCGGCCCACCCCCACGAGAGTGACCACACCGCGGAGGAAGTGGCTCGAACTACTCGTCTCCGTCGCCCGAGTTACTGTCTATGCGCACGCCACCAGCGATCGGTGGGAAGGGGTCCCGGTCGGATCGGGGCAGATCGCTCGGATCCACGGGTATCACGGGCTCCAACGAGGCCTCGTAGTCTGCGATGAGCTGCTCGAGGTCCTGCAGGACGTAGACATACCCGCTGAGCACCACCTCGACGTCACCGAGCTCAGTGGCGGGGCGGCCCGCCGCCTCCTCGTTCTCGTCCTGGCGGACGAAGTTGAGGCTCGTCACCAGGAATGTGCGGTCGATACTTGTCTGCAGGTCCGCCAGCAGGCCCTCGACATCCTCCAAGGTGCCCACCAGCGTGGCGCTCACAGGGACGGCGACGAGACCCGAGACCGAGACCGTCGGCAAGGACGGCAACCGCGAGGGAAGCAATGGATCGACCTCTGCGGCCGGAGGCGGTGTGCTACCGTCGGACTCATCGCCCTCGGAACTCTCCTCCCCGAGGTCGTCGGTCGGGGCTGGAGCCGCCCCGGACTCGGTGTCGGCGGTTGAGGGCACGAATACCGGGGTGGAGGGCGCCAGTGCCACGATCGTCAGCTCGTGGTCCTCGGCCAGCTCGTCGAGAGTCCTGGTCAGTTCGGACAGCTCTGCAGCCGCGGGCAGCTTGACTCGAATGGCCGCGATGCTCGCCCTGTACTCGTCGAGTCTCGCGAAGTCCGCCGCCAGACGGGCGTTCTGGATGACGAGCAGGTCGTTGCGAGACTGAACGTCCTCGGTGCTCGCCTCAACCTCTGCCGCTTCGTCCAACTTGGGTGAGATGAGCAGGAACCACGAACCCACCATAAGGATCAGGGCGAACACGACCGTGGCGGCCGTCCAGCTTGCAGCCTTACCAGACATGGGTCAGCCCTCCCCGTTCGTCTCAGACGCTGCCTGCTTGACACTCTCCGGCACGAAGCGTTGCGCCCAGGCGGCCTCGGTGACCTGCACGCTGGCATTCACCACGAAGTACACCGTCTCCTCTTCCTCGGTCACGGAGGCATCGGAGAACCATGCGTTCGAGAACCCTGGAACTTCGTTGAGCTCGTCGATCCACGCGGCAGTGTCCGGCAGCGTGAGCGACCGCGCCGTGAAGGTGAGGGTTCCCACGGCCGGTCGCTGAAGTGGGCTGTACAGCCCTGCGACCGGCTCAAGAGGAGTAGCGCCGCTGTAGGCGAGCGAGTCAAGACTGACATCGTCCGGCGTCGACGCCGACAACGCCCGCAGGTAGGGCTCCCAGAGCACCTCGGTGCTCGTGCCGAGCCACAGCGCGCTCTCCGCGTTGTTGAGCATGGCGATCACTACGGGTACCTCGGCGTACCGCTGCTGCTCGGAGATGAGGCGCTGCGTCTCTGCCTCGGCCAGCGCGAGATCGGCCTCAGCGGACTGCTTGGCCAGTAGGGCCCAGCCATACAGCCCTGCAAGAACCACGAGGACCACGACGAGCGAGATCCCGAGCCACCGCTTGACGACGCGCAGGCCACGCGCTGCTTCGATCTCAGGGGGAAGCAGGTTGACCTGGGGTAATCCCGCCGGCAGCACCGATTCGGTCTTGGTGCGAGAGAGGCTCGGGCTCATGCTGCGACTCCGTAGGCAAGCCCCACGGACACCGCGAGGAGCGACGCGTGACCTGCAAATGAGTCGCGCGAGACTGACTTACCGGTCTTGATGGTGGCCAGCGGATCACCGAGTGTGACGGGCAGTCTGCTCGCACTGGACAAGTACTGGCCCAGACCGGGTAGGTGGCAGCCACCACCCGTGAGCACGATCACCTCCACCGCGGAGCCTGGGTGGTTCTGGGCGAAGAACGTGAACGTGTTCCGCACGGACTCGAGGAGCCCACGGGTGCTGTTGGAGACTGCCTCTGAGGCGGCCGTCAGCTCGGGCGCGACTTGGAAGCCTACCCCGATCTCCCGCTTGGCCACCTCGGCGTCTGGGCCCGCAATGGAGAGTGCGCTCGCTACCGCGTCGGTCACATCCTGCCCGCCGGCGCGCAGGATGCGGATAAGCCGCGGCACGCCCTGCTGGGCAATCACCACGTTCGTGGTCCGGGCGCCGATGTCGACGAACGCCACGGTCCGTTGGGCAAGGTCGCCGCGAGCCAACGCGCGCAGCAGCGCGAACGCATTGAGGTCAACCATGGTCGGGCGCAGGCTCGCGCCCTCCACGGCAATGACGTTTGTCGTCACGGCATCCTTGGGCGCGGCGACGAGCATGCCGAGCACCATCGAGCCGGTCTCACCGGCGAAGTGATCCGTCGGGTAGTAGTCGAGCAGCGCGTCGGTCACCTGCATGGGCAGCATCTCGTTCACCTGGAACGGCAAGGAACTCTTGAGCTGCGGGAGGGGCATCGCGGGCAGCTCGAGGTCCCGCACGACGACACGCGAGTTGCCGATGCCGAGCACGACGTCCTTCGTGTCGAACTTGCCTTGCTGCCAGAGCTGTCGCAGCGCACTCGACACCGTCGGCTGGTCCACGACCTCGCCATCGCGCACTGCACCCAGGGGGAGCTGGACCTGCGCGAACCGTGAGAGCGTCGGCGTGGACTTCCCGGTCGGTCCCCCGCTGCCGAACTCCACCTGCGCGGCCCGCACAGCGGTGGTGCCGATGTCCAGACCGACCACACGCGTCCCTGCCACGAGACCTCCTCGATTCCGATGATGAGTGACTACTTGGTCCTATCGGGCGAACTCGGGCGGCGCTTGAGGTCCGAGTGAGTATTGCTCGATAGGCGCGACGTCACAGTCCTATGAGTCGCAAGTAGGCAGCTCCGAGGGCCTCTCCGAAGCCAAGGCCAATCCAGGCACCCGCGAGCATCCACGGCGCGAAAGGCACCTTGCTCCCTCGGCCCGCACGTCCCAGCAACATGAGAGCAACTGCCCAGATGCCCCCAAGGAGGAAGGCAGCGAAGAAGCCGACGACAAGCGCGCTCGGGCCCCACCAACCGAGTACGAGTCCGAGCAGGCCGGCGAGCTTGACGTCCCCGAAGCCCATGCCCCGGGGGTAGACGATCCGCATCGCGAAGTACGCGACGAACATCGTAGAGCCGCCGATGCCAGCGCGCATCAACGCAAACCAGTCTGACTCAGCGCCGGGTGCCCAGGACGCCAGCGCGAGGAGCGCAATAGCAACCGGGTACGCAGGCAGCACGATCGGGTCCGGCAAGCGGTGCAGCTCGAGGTCGATTGCACTGAGCGCAACCGTGAGCGCCACGAGGAGAAGGAGGACGGGAAGGGTCCAGGAGGCACCGATCCACCATGCGACGAGACCGAAGGCGACTCCCGTTCCCATCTCGACCGCCGGATAGCGCGCCGAGATTCGAGCACCGCAGTCTCGACACCGGGCTCGCAGCACCAGCCACGACACGACAGGAATGTTGTCGTATCCCCGGATCTGCACACCGCACGCCGGGCATGCGCTCCCGGGCGTCACTACGGACACACCTCGCGGAACGCGCCAGATGACCACGTTGAGGAACGAGCCGATCGCGAGTCCTACGGAAAAGCAGAGCGGAACCAGCAAGCCCTGCGCAGCCTCGATCACGGCGACGGAGTGCCGATCTCGCGCTTGTAGACCACCTGGACCTCATGCCCGCTCCCAGCCATGGTGGAGTCCGGGAACAGGTCCACCCCGGGGATGCCAATGCCACGGTACGTGACGTTGAGGTTGTTCTGCATGAGCACGTCGCGACCGTAGACCTGGCCATGCAGTGTGACGTAGTTGGAGATGTTCACGGCGCACGGCGAGTACAGAAAGGTCTGGATGCTGGGTCCACCGAAGTGCACCTGCTGGCTGATGTCGATGTTCCCGCCCGGCGAGCACTGCGCCACGCCATTCTCGTTCGCGTCGGGGACGATGAGCCACAGCTTGTAGTCGTTGCCGCCCTCAGCGAAGAAGTTCACCGTGTTGGTGAGGTGGAACTTCTTCGCGAAGATCACCAGGTCGCCCCGAAGGGTGAGGTTGATCCCGCGCATCCGGAACCCGTCTGCGCAGTGGCGAAGATCAATGATCGTCTTTCCCGACGGGCTCACGATATTCCCGCCCAAGGAGTACGCGTCCCGGTTGAGATCGTTCTGGCACTCGTTGTTCTTGCGGAACTCGTTCCAGTCGGGAGTCCCGTTACTGATCGCTTGCTCCCTCATCCACTGCCGGAAGGTGATCGCAGTGCTGTACCCGGACCAGTCCGAAGGCTTGTAGACAACTTCAGGCAGTGGCACACGCACAATGCCAGTCGCCGGCGCCCACCCAGTCGTGACAGCACCACCGACCAGTGGCGCGATAGGCAGCCCATGACTGTTCGTAGCCGTACCACTAACCGTCAGGTCCCCGTCAATGCGCGCAGACGTGTTGTTGAGTGTCGCGTTCCCGCTGTAGACGTAGACACTCCCCTGCACTCGACCTTGGTGGATCTGCAGGTTGTTCTTGACCCGCAGGTCCTGCTCGATGGTGCAGTTGTTGGACATGTTCATCCCACCGTTCGCGACGAACACCCGACCGCGGACAGTGGCATTCGAGTTGCAGTCGACGCTGCCGTCGTCGATCCAGACGTCGGCGTTCTGCTCCACCTCGCCGTTGTTGAGCGTGAAGTTGTTGGTCATGCTGCCGTTCGAGTACGAGTAGATCGCAGCTCCCGAGCCGGGCTCCGTCAACGGGTCGAGCAACACACGTGCCTGAACTGTGCGGGTGGGCTTTACCCCGTCGCCCGCGATGTCCGCCGTTGCGGCCGTCGCGGTGATGACTGCCGATGCGGGAACGCCCGAGAGCGTCCCGTTTGCGCAGGTGAGCGCGTTGTTGTCCGCGTCCCAGTATGAGATGTCGGCTTGCACGGCGGTCTCGCCGGGCGAACTGCTCACAGCGTGTCCGCCAGACTCCGGCCACGTACACGGGCTGCCGGTCTCGAGGAGGCCGTAGACCTGGTCGATCGCCCCCTCAGCCCCATGGACCTGCTGCATGCGCGCACGGTCCCGCCCGGAGTCATTCCCCACGACGACAGCTTGAGCGACCACGACGCTCGCGAGCATCATGCCGATGATCACGACGCCGATCGCGGCAACCAAGGCGGCGCCTTCGTCACCCGTGGCGTGCCACTGGCGCAGCGCGTCTCTGATACTCATGTCATCCTCCGTTGTCGCGCCTAGGGCGCGGGGATACTTCCGCACTCGTCTGCTGGATACCCGAAAACGGTGTTTCGCCCGGTCAGCACGGACGATACCGCCGAAGCCTTGCTTCGTGCGTCGGACTGCCGATCCTTCACCCACAACGTCACCCGAATGGACTGTGCCTCCGAGTCCCCCGCAGCCGCCTCGTTCGAGAAGGGGAGCGTGGCCGTGCCGTTGATCGATGCTTGGTCGACCAAACCGTGGGCAACGACCTGCCAGTCGTCGACGAGACCCGTGCTCTGCCAAGCTGGATCCCAAGAGCGATACTCCAGGCGCCCCTGATCGACGCCCTCGTCGAAGATCACGCGCCACTGTGCGCACTCGAACACCCCGTCCGCCTGCGTGTAGACGCGGAGTGAGTAACCCTGGTCCACGCCCGAGCCAACCACCGTCTCACCGATGGGATCGGAGATCACGTTCCCGGAACGGACCTGGCGGTCGATCTGCATCATGCCGATGCGGAGCTGTTCGACCTGGCGGGTACGCGCGAGGTTGTCCGAGGTCTGGTAGGAGACCGTGATCAGCACCGCGAACACGATGGTCAACAGCCCGGTGAAGATCGACATGGACACGATGAGCTCGACGAGGGTGAACCCTTCGTCTCGCTGTGCCTGCTCTCTACGCTCACGCATCCGGCGCCGCCTTATACTTCGCCATGGCCCGCACGCTTCCCAGGTCAAAGCCGACGGCGACCGTGTGAGGGTCACCTTCACCGAGGATCGTGTAGGTGAGACTCACCGTGACCGAAGGCATCTCGGCCGTCACACCGCAACCCTCAGCCGCGCACGCAGGGTCGGCCCCGAGCCGCACAGTCGCGGCGGGTCGCACCGTGATGGCGCCGCTCGCGATGATCTCGGTGGTGCCGATCATCCGCCGGACCTCGGGGATGTCGACGGAGGTGGCTGAACTCGTGCTCAGCGACAGGGTCGCCATCGTGGAGCCGTTCCAGTAGGTCAGGTTTCCGCTGCGCGACGTGACGGGGTTGACCCCACCCTTGCCGACGCCGTGCTCGACGCGCACCGAGTCGCTGAACCCGGTCAGTTGCACGAGCTGGGCATTGGGGCCCGGACTCCCATCGAGCCGCTGCCACGCACCGACCCCGAACTGAACCGTACCGAAGGAGCGAGACGCCCCTGATGACACGCACCCTGCGCCGACAATCGAGCCGCAGCCGAGCGTGGTCACAGTCGACGGGAGGGTGGCGAAGCGCGAGGTCCAGGCATTGCGAGTCGACGCGCCCGAAGTGGAGATGGCGGCGAAGTTCCCACCAGGGACGCTGAGCCGCGTCTCAGACGAACCTTCGGAGCTCGTGGCAGCCTGGCTGCACGGTTGGCCCACCGGGATCCCGGTCTGGCAGGTTCCGCCCGAGCGCGTGCGTGCATACCCCGTGAGGGAGGCAGGTGGGCTTACCGACACCGCCACGCCCGGTGGGCTAGACGTGAACGACCGCGCCGCGCTCACCGCGCCGTTCGCGGCGACGTCGGGCGGGTTCGCCGGCGGCGCACCAGCCGCGCCCACGTCGGTCGACGCGGAGTTGCTCACCTGCAGCCAGCCCGCCTCGCTGCTCGAAACGGCCGAGTTCTCAGCGGAGCCTGCGGAGACGACGCGTGCGGTGGACGTCGCCGTCTGGTTCGACGTCATAGTCGCGGACGTCTCCGCGTTGTTGTATGAACCGAACAGGGCTGTCCCGCCGGGGACCACGCCGACGACGTTCGCAGGATCATCGGGGTCCAGGCCGGAGACGGAGATCGAGAAGCCGCGCGCACCGGCGTCGGCGTCGAGCATGGCCTGGCACGCGCCAAGGAACGGCTGGGTCGTGGTGTCGCCGCATCCGCCGGACCGCGGGTTGTACGCGGCACTGCGGACGATGGTGGTGCGTTCGGTGTTCGAGCCTTGCTCAGTCCACGTCACGATGGCCGTGAGCTGGAGAACACCGGTAGCGAGGTCGGAGGGCAAGGTCACGTAGGTACGTGCCACGAAGTAGATCCCCGGGGCCGCGGGGTCCTGGCGAACCGTGCGATTCGTGCCGCTCGCGCCGGAGAGTGGGGGCGCCGTCAGCACCTGATTGCTCGTGGTGACAACTACTTCGTCGATCGAGGAGTCGTGCACTGGCCGGAGCCGGCCTGCGTCGATGTTCGGGTCTCCGCCGGAGGCCAGGGCGAAGTCGGGGTGCAGGCCCTTCTGGAGCGTGGCCCAGGGCAGTGCGCGCAGCTCCTCCATCACCTCGTTGGCGACGGCCGTGCCTTGTTGGCGCTGCTTGGCGTGAATCGTGGTGGTGAGTGCCGCGACCTGGACGGCGACGAGCGCGAACAGGACCGCGGTGATGATCATCATCGCGACAATGAGTTCCATGAGACTGAAGCCCGCGTCATCTCCGTCTCGCGAGCGCCCCAGTACCGTTGGCATCCTCAACTGTCCTCCTCTCTCACCGAGTTACTGAAAGTGGACGCCTCAGTGGGGCGGGAGCGAGACTCCCGCCCCACTGAGGCGACATGATCAAGCAAGCCCAGGTGTTCGGCTCAGATCAGTCTCCAGTGGGCGGCGCCGGCGCGGTGCCGGTGCCCTCCTGAAGGCCGCTCGCCGCGGAGTACGTGAACCACTTCGTGCCTGCGAAGTCGTTGGTGCCGGTGACGACCCAGTTGGTCGCCGTGTCGCCGGTGACCCACACGTTGACGCCGTTGGAACGGTTGCCGATCTTCGCGGCGGGGGTGCCGAGTCGGTACTCGGTGGCAGTGCTGGTGAACACCGGTGCCGCAGTAGCGTCGACCCACCAGGTCGCGATCTCCTTGCCGACCGTGGAGACGTCAGCCTTGGTGGCGGCGTCCTGGGCCTTGGTGCGCTGGCTCAGGAAGACCGGAATGGCGATCGCGGCGAGGATTCCGATGATGATGATGACGACGAGGAGCTCGATCAGGGTGAAGCCCTGGTCCTTCTCCTCCATCGACTTACGAAGACGAGTAATCACTGCGTGCTCCCGTGGTGTCGTGAACTGCTGATGGTTTTCGGATGGAGAGTCCGGCCGAGGCCGGTCTGAGTACTACCCCTGCTGCATCGGGCCACTGGGAACGGGACTTGAGTGGATTCACGAAGATCCTTCGATTCCATCCGCCACGCCCTCACCGTTTGTCCGGTTTGCACGATGTCGCAGGTCACGCCACTACTCGATGAGCTCGAAGATGCTGAAGATCGGCATGTACAGCGCGATGATCATGCCGCCGACGATCCCCCCGATGAGCAGAATCATGATGGGCTCGATAAGGCTCGTCAGCGCATCCGTGGTCGCCTCGACCTCTTGGTCGTAGAAGTCCGAGACCTTGGCGAGCATCGTGTCGAGCGCGCCCGTGTCCTCACCGACGGCCATCATCTGGACGACCATCGGAGGGAAGACCGGGTGACTCGCGAGCGGCCCAGCGATCGACTGGCCCGTGCGTACGGCCTCTTGCACGTCCTTCGCCGCCTTCTCGATCACCATGTTCCCGCTAGCTTCCCCCACCGTGTCGAGCGCCTGCAGGATGGGCACGCCAGCATGGATCATCGTGCCGAAGTTGCGGGTGAAACGAGAGATGGCAACTTTGCGGAAGAGGTTGCCGAACACGGGAAGTCGCAACTTCCACGGATCCAGCGTGGAGCGCACTGCGTCGTCGTTCTTGTGTCGGTTCCACCACACCGAGAACACGATCGCGGCGACCACGAGTGGGCCGATGGCCCACTTCATGCCCTCGCTCAGGTAGACGAGGAACTGGGTCGGTGCGGGGAGGTTGCCGCCGAGCGAGGCGAACATGTCCTCGAACACCGGCACGATGAACAACAGCATGCCCACCGTGGCGAGAATTGCGAAGACGAAGATCACCACGGGGTAGGTCAGTGCGGACTTGATCTTCGACCGCAGCGCGACCTCGGACTCGAAGTTCTCCGCGAGTGAGACGAGCACACCGTCGAGGAAGCCGCCGACCTCGCCGGCCTTGACCATGTTGACCATGAGCGGCGGGAAGACCGCCGGGTGCTTACCCAGGGCCGTCGAGAGGGCGACACCTACCTCAACATCGTTGCGCACCTGAGCGATGATCTTCTGCAGCGCCTTGTTCTCCGTCTGTTCGGCCAAGATCGTCAACGCGCGAAGCAGCGATAGGCCAGCATTGATCATCGTCGCGAGCTGACGCGACATGACGGCAACATCCTTGAGTCCGATCTTCTCGCCGAACCCCGGGATGTTGATCTCGCGCTGGAACCCAGTGGTGTTGACCTCAGCAATCGACATGGGTGCGAGTCCCATGCCCTTGAGCCGATTCGCCACCGCGGCTTGGTTTGGTGCCTCGATTCGGCCCTTGACGATCTTTCCTCCGCGGTCCCGGACCGCGTACTCGAAGGTCTTGGTCGCCATCACCGGCTCCAGTTCGCGTGGGCCGCGCCGCCGCCACCGCCTGAGGAGAACCGTCCGGTCAAGCGGTTGAAGTCCTCGACGTGATGACACTTCTCGAGACCGGACTCGTACGAGATCTTTCCAACCTTGACTAGCTCGGCGAGGTGCTGGTCCATCGTGTGCATGCCCTGCTGCGCACCGGCCTGCATCGAGGAGTAGATCTGGTGCGTCTTGCCCTCGCGGATGAGGTTACGGATCGCCGGTGTCGCGATCAGCACCTCCGTGGCGACGGCTCGTCCGGGGCCGTCGGCCCGCTTGCACAGGGTTTGACACACGACGCCTTGGATCGACGCGGCGAGCTGGGTGCGCACCTGGCTCTGCTGGTGCGAGGGGAACACGTCGATGACGCGGTCGATCGTCTGTGCCGCATCCTGAGTGTGCAGGGTGGCGAACACGAGGTGGCCGGTCTCGGCCGCGGTGAGCGCGACGGAGATGGTTTCGAGGTCGCGCATCTCGCCCACGAGGATGATGTCCGGGTCCTGGCGCAGCACGTGCTTGAGCGCGCTCGCGAAGGAGTGGGTGTCCTCCCCCACCTCGCGTTGGTTGATGAGAGCCATTTTGTGCCGGTGAAGGAACTCGATCGGGTCCTCGACGGTCATGATGTGGTCGGGGCGGGTGCGGTTCGCCAGATCGATGATCGCGGCGAGCGTCGTGGACTTGCCCGAGCCTGTCGGTCCGGTGACGAGAACCAGGCCGCGAGGGAGGTTCGCGAAGGTCCCCACGACCGGCGGAACACCGAGATCCTCGAGCGCCTTGATCTCGTAGGGGATAACGCGGAACGCCGCACCGATCGAGTCGCGTTGCTGATAGAGGTTCACCCGGAAGCGTGCCTTGCCACGCAGTGCGTAGGCGAAGTCCAACTCCAGTTCGGCCTCGAAGGCCTCGCGCTGACGCTGCGTCAGGATCGAGTAGATGCTTCGCCGGAGCGACTCGCCATTCACCGGGGCATAGCCCTCCAACGGGCGAAGTGCGCCAGCGAGTCGAATCATCGGCGGAGCGGCCGAGGTGAGGTGCAGGTCGGACGCACCAGCCTCCACCATCCTGGACAGCACATCTTCAAGCAGGATGTCGTCCGACTGCACCGACTGGCTCATCAGAGGCCGCGTGTTGCGCTCCGGCGTGGGGGCGCCGGGTTGAGGTCCCGCGGGCCGCGACTGCGGCAAGTGCGGTGCAGTCGGGCTTCCTGGCCCCGGCGCATGCGCAGGACCGGGGGTTGTCGCAGCGGGTACTGCCTGCGCTGGCGGCATCGCGGGCTGGACCGGCCCCGCGGGCGTGGGCGCGGTGGATGGCACACCGTAGGTGCTCTGCGACGGCACCGGGTTGAAGGTCGACTGAGGCACGTAGCCCGAACTGGTGTCACTCACGACGTGGCCTCCGCGGCGGTTCGCACGATTCCGGCGCCTTCGGGGCGCCCTCGTAGTCCTATCGGCCCAACCGGGATCACGCTTGAGGTCCGTGCGCCGCATTTGCGTGACTCGCGCGACTCACACCACGACGCGGAGGATCTCCTCGACCGAGGTCCAGCCCATCACGACCTTGCGCCAGCCGTCGTCGCGCAGGCTGACCATGCCTTGCTTGCGGGCCGTCTCAGCAATCTCGGCGCTCGAGGAGTGAGACACGGCTTGGCGCTCGATCTCCTCGGACACACGCATCACCTCGTGCAAGGCGATACGCCCGTGGTAGCCGGTGTTCGAGCATGCGGTGCAGCCTCCGGGCCGGAACAGCTCGGGGATCTCCTCGCCATCGAGCCATGGGAACCTGGCGACTTCGAGCTCGCGCGGCGTCGGGATGTACACCTGCTTGCACTTGCCACACAGCTTGCGCGCGAGCCGCTGTGCGACGACTGCGTCAAGGGCCGAACCGACGAGGAAGGGCTCGATGCCCATCTCGATGAGGCGAGTCACCGCCGACGGTGCGTCGTTCGTGTGGAGTGTCGAGAGCACGAGGTGGCCAGTGAGAGCCGCTTCAATCGAGATCTGTGCCGTCTCATGGTCACGGATCTCACCAAGGAGCACGACGTCCGGGTCGGAACGCAGGATGGATCGCAGCGCGGCAGCGAAAGTCAGGCCCGCCTTGGGGTTGACCTGCACCTGGTTGATGCCGGGGAGCCGGTACTCGACCGGGTCTTCCACGGTGATCACGTTGATCTCGGGCCGCGAGACCGCGTTAAGCGTCGCGTAGAGCGTGGTCGACTTGCCCGAGCCCGTCGGTCCGGTGACGAGGATCATGCCGTACGGCTTGGTGTAGCTCTCCTGGTAGTTCTCGAAGTTCTCGTCGAGGAACGAGAGGTCGCGCAGGTCGAGGCTCGCCGTTGAGTTGTCCAGGATTCGCATGACGACCTTCTCGCCCCACACCGTGGGCAGTGTCGCGACTCGAAGGTCGATCTTCCTTCCCTTGTGCGTGACGGACATGCGCCCGTCCTGCGGCTTGCGCCGCTCGGCGATGTCGATGTCGCTCATGATCTTGAGCCGGGAGATGAGGCCCGACTGGACCTGCTTAGGCGCGCGCTGGATCTCGTGGAGGACCCCGTCGATGCGGTACCGGACCAGGACATCCTTCTCCGCTGGCTCGATGTGAATGTCGGAAGCGCGGTCGGTGATCGCCTGTGTGACAAGAAGGTTCACCAGTCGGACGATCGGCGCGTCGTCGTCCCCGAGCTCACTGAGACGACTGAGGTCGAGCTCCTCGCTCTCCTGCTCGTCCTCGAACGAGTCGGCGAGGTCCTCCATCTCGCCGTCAGCGCGGCAGTAGCGGTCGATCGCGCGGAGCAGGTTGTCATGGACCGCGACGACGGCGTGGATCTGCATCCCTGTGACCGTGCGCAGGTCATCGATCGCCATGATGTTACCCGGGTCCGCCATCGCGACCTTGAGCGCGCCCGCCTCGAACGCCACGGGGAGCACGGTGCGCCGCCGGCACACCGCAGCGGAAACGAGCGCCACCGCCGCCCGATCCACCGGGTACTCGTCCAGGTCGACGAACTCCATGCCCACCTGGCTGGCCAGCGCCGCCACGAGCTGGGTCTCGGAGAGCACGCCCTCCTCGACGAGCACGCGTCCCAGGGACTGCCCCCGCGTGACGGTCTCGTCCATGGCAGCAAGAAGCTGTGCCTCGCTCACCAGGCCTTCGTCGAGCAAGATCTCGCCGAGCTGCCGCATCGCTTCCTCCGTGAACCTGCTGGGGCGCCCCGCCCACTCGGTGCGCGCCGTACATCCTTGCATCGGCACGCTGCGACTGCTTAGTAAGGGGTCAATGGGTGCTTTCGCCCAGAGCGTGAGCCAGCGCCCGGTCCATCTCGGCCACGGGCGCCACCCGGCCGGTCATGAGCCGCACCTGCTCGGCCGCCTGGTGCAGCAGCATCCGCTCGCCGCCCACCGCCACTCCCCCGGCCGCGCGCCACGCGGCCATGAGAGCGGTGGGGCGGGGCTCGTAGACGACGTCGAGCAGCACCGCTCCCCCGCCCACGGCCGCGCCGTCGAGCGCCTCGGCCACGTGGTCCGCGCCGTGGGCGGGCGCGGTCGAGACGACGACGTCGGCCTCCGCGACGGCTGCCGCCGTATCCTGGTCGAACGTGCGGAAGTCGGGGTCGAGCCCCATCCGGTGCGCGGCGCGCATGAGCGGGCCGATCCGCGCGAGCGAGCGGGCGAACACCGTGGCTCCGGGACATCCCAGCTCACCGATGGCGGCGAGCGCGCTGGCCGCCGTCGCGCCAGAGCCCAGCACCACGCACCGCGGCGGGAGCGACTCCGTGCCGTGGCCGCCTTCCCGGAGGGCCGCCACGATCCCGTACACGTCGGTGTTGGCCCCTGTCAGGACCACCGAGCCGCGCGCGCTCGGCTGCACGAGCACGGTGTTGACCGCACCAACCAGCTCGGCGAGCGGCTCGACGTGATCGAGCAGCGGCACCACGGTGTGCTTGAGCGGCATGGTCAGGCTCAGGCCCGCCCACGACTCGTCGAGCCCCGCGACGAATCCCTCGAGCGCCTCGGACGTGACGTCCACGGCGTCGTAACGCCACGCGTCGAGCCCGAGCGCCTCGTAGGCGGCGCGGTGCAGCGCCGGTGAGAGCGAGTGGGCAACCGGGTGCCCCAGCACGGCGGCCCGCCGCGCCGCGATCGTCACGCCGTCAGCCCCCCTCGGAGCTCTCGGGCATGCCGTTCTCCGCGATCCACGCCTGGAGCTTCGCGACGTTCTCCTGGTGCTCGGAGTACGTCACCGCGAAGAGAGTCTCGCCGCTGAGCAGGTCGACCGTGACCCAGTACAGCCACGGACCCGGCTCGGGGTCGATGACGGCCTGGATGGCCGCGAGTCCCGGCGAGCCGATCGGCGTGGGGGGCAACCCCGTGTGCACGCGCGTGTTGAAGGGATGGTCAGACTGGAGGTCGGCACTGGTGAGCTCGAGCCCGCTCTTGCCGAGGCCGTAGGCCAGGGTCGCGTCGATGCCGAGCGTCATGCCGTCCTCGAGCCGGTTCTCGATCGCCCGGGCGGCCTTGCCGCGGTCGTCCTGGCGGTTGACCTCGCGCTCCACGAGGGAGGCCTTGTTCAGCACTTCCTCCCAGTCCTCCTCCGGCACCTCGAGCCTCGCGAGCTGCGTGCGGGTCTGGGAGACCATCGTCTTGAGGATGGCCTCGGCGTCGTCGCCGGGCTCCACGGTGTACGTCGCGGGGAAGAGCCAGCCCTCGAGCTGCGCCGTCGCATCGTCGGGCACGCCCAGGCCGTGCGGGTCCTCGGCCGCTGCCTCGAAGTCCTCGACCGGGATCTGGGTCTTGGACGAGGCGACCTTGAAGATCTGAGCCACGGTGTGGCCCTCGGGGATCGTCACCCGCAGCTCGATCTTGTTGTCGCGGTCCAGGAGCCAGTTCACGGCGTCGGCAGCGTTCATCTCGAGCTGCATCGCGTAGGTGCCGTGCTGGATGCCCACCGCCTCGGGGTTCGCCGCGTAGGCGCGCGTGAACGCTGAGGCGGTAGCGACGACGCCGGCTTCCTCGAGCGTCCTGCCGATGGTGGCGCCCGCGTCACCGGCGTTCACGACGATCTCGACCGAACCCGTGCCCGGGCCCGGGAAGTCGTCCGCGGCCACCTCGGTGGTGGCGCTCGGGTCGGGCTGGAACATCGGCAGCACGTTGTTGTACACGTAGTACCCGACGCCGAGCACGAGCACCAGGGAGATCGCCAGCGCGATGCCTGAACGCCGTCGGCGGCGTACCTTGAGCTCCTGCCGCGACCCCGAGCGGGAGCCGCCGCCTCCCTCGTCGTCACCGAAGGCCCACTGGGCCGAGGGGTCGACGGTGGCGTAACGGTCGAACGTGAACTGGTCGGCAGCCGCGGCCGCCGAGGCAGCGGAGGCGTCCACCACGGGCGACTCCCCCGTGGCCGGGCTCCCCGTGACGAGCGACTCGATGGGATAGGCGTTGCCCTGGTCGTCGTAGACGAACCCGCCGTACACCGGGTGGGCGTAGCCGTAGGCGTCGTAGACGTAACCGTCCGGCTGCACGAGCCCCTCGGTCGCCTCGGGCTGCGCGCCCTGCGGCTCGTCGGGCGTGGGCGCAGCCTCGCCGGCCCACTGCACCTGGGGCCACCCGCCGGAGCCCGTGGCTCCCGTCTGGTCGTTTCGCACGCTCTACTGCTCCGTCTTCGTCTCTGCGTCAGGCCGGGCCGCGACCCGTTCTCCGGCTCGGCTGCCCGTGGCACGTTCGGCGTCGAGCGCCCCTTGGAGGATCACCACGGCCGCCGCCTGGTCGACAACGCTGCGCTGCCGCCGGCCTGCCCTGCCCGCTTCCCGCAACGCCGATGTCGCCGACACAGTGCTCATCCGTTCGTCCACCATACGCACCTCGACGGGAAAAACTTCACCCGCCAGGGATATAGCGTATGCGCGCGCCGACCCCGCTGCGGCCCCTTCGGCACCCGAAAGATGTCTGGGCAGCCCGACGTACACGACCGCCGCCCCGCGTTCACACACTTCCCTCACGACCCGCGCCCGGTCCCCCGGGTCCACCGTCGCGACCGGCGTGGCGATGAGGCCGTCCGGGTCGCTCGCGGCGAGACCGACGCGCACGCTCCCGACGTCGATGCCGAGCCGGGGTCCGCGCGGCAGGCTCACGCGACCTCGGCAGCGAGCGCCTCGAATGCGGCGCCGAGCTTGGCCGGGTCCGTGCCGCCGCCCTGGGCGACGTCGTCCTTGCCGCCCCCGCCGCCGCCGAGCACCTGGGAAGCCGAGCGCACGAGCTGGCCCGCGCGGTGCCCCTGCTCGCGCGCCGCGGCGTTGGTCGCCACGACCACGAGGGCGCGGCCTCCGGCAGTTCCGCCGACGACGACGACGGCCGCCTGATCACCGAGCCGTGAACGCACCTCGAGGGCGAGCGCCCGGAGATCGTCCGCGCTCGCGACCTCACCGGCGTCGTGCTGCACGAGTCGCGTGCCGCCCGCCGTCGTCGTCGCGCCCTGCGCGATGGTGCCGACCTGCGCGAGGAGCGCCGCCTGGTTGAGGCTCGCGAGCTGCTTCTCCGCGTCCTTGAGGCGGGAGACGAGAGTCGAGACGCGCTCGGGGAGGTCCTCCGGGCGCGCGTCGAGCATCCCCGTGAGCTGGTGCACGAGGGTGCGCTCCTTGGCCTGGGCCGCATACGCGCCCGTGCCCACGAGCGCGTCGACGCGGCGCACCCCCGAGCCGATCGAGGACTCGCCGAGCAGCGTCACGAGACCCAGGGCGCCGGAGCGGTCGACGTGGGTGCCCGCGCAGAGCTCGCGCGACCAGTCGCCACCGATCGACACGACGCGCACGCGGTCGCCGTACTTCGCGCCGAAGAGGGCCATCGCACCGCTCGCCAGGGCCGCGTCGAGGTCCATGACCTGGTCGGTGACCTCGAGGTCCTCGACGAGGCGCTCGTTGATGCGCGCCTCGATCTCGGTGAGCGCACCCGCGGGCAGCGCGGCGCCATGGCGGAAGTCGAAGCGCACGTGGCTCGGCGCGTTCTCCGAGCCCGCCTGCGTGGCCGTGGTGCCGACAGACTCGTGGAGCGCCTTGTGCAGCATGTGGGTCGCGGTGTGCGCGCGGGCGATCGCGCCGCGGCGCTGGGTGTCGATCTGGGCCGTGCCCGACTCGCCCAGGACGACGCTGCCGTCGACGAGGCGGCCACGGTGGACGGAGAGTCCCTTGATGGGCGCCTGCACGTCGTCGACCTCGATCTGGCCGCCGCCGGCGAGGTGGATCGTGCCCGTGTCCGCGAGCTGGCCACCCGCCTCCGCGTAGAACGGGGTGCGGTCGAGCACGAGCTCGATGTCCGCGGGCGCCGTCGCCGCCGGCGCGGGGACGCCGTCCACGAGAAGGCCCACGACCTCGCTCGTCGCGGTCGTGTCCGTGTAGCCGAGGAACTGGGTGGGGGCGTTCAGCTCCTTGAGGAGCGTGTCGTAGGCCGCGGTGTCCGCGCGGCCCGTGCGCTTGGCCATCGCGTCCGCGCGCGCCCGGTCGCGCTGCTCGCGCATGAGGGTGCGGAAGGCCTGCTCGTCGACGGCCACACCCTGTTCGGCGGCCATCTCCAGCGTCAGGTCGATCGGGAAGCCGTACGTGTCGTGCAGCGTGAACGCTTCCTCGCCGGACAGCACGGGCTGGGGCGCACCGGTCCGGGGGGCGCCGTCGTCCGCCGACGCCTTGTCCTTCGACGCGCCCGCCTTCACGGCGGCGACCGCGGTGTCGAAGATCGTGGTGCCCGCCACGAGGGTGCGCCGGAATGCCTCCTCCTCGCCGTAGGCGATCTGGCTGATGCGCGAGAAGTCCGTGTCGAGCTCGGGGTAGGACGGCGCCATCGCGTCCTTCGAGACGGGGAGCAGCTCGGGGAGCGTCATGGTGTCGACGCCGAGCAGGCGCATCGCGCGCACGCTGCGGCGCAGCAGACGGCGCAGCACGTAGCCGCGGCCCTCGTTGGAGGGGACCACGCCGTCGCCGATGAGCATGAGGGCGCTGCGGACGTGATCAGCCACGACGCGCATGCGCACGTCGTCGTCTGTGCTGGCGCCGTAGCGGCGGCCCGAGAGCTGCTCCGCGGCCTGGATGACGGGGAAGACCTCGTCGATCTCGTAGAGGTTCTCCTTGCCCTGCAGCAGGTACGCGACGCGCTCGAGGCCCATGCCGGTGTCGATGTTCCTCGACGCGAGGTCGCCGACGATGCGGAAGTCCTCCTTCGAGCGCACCTCGTCGATCTGGTACTGCATGAACACGAGGTTCCAGATCTCGAGGAAGCGGTCCTCGTCCACGACCGGGCCGCCGTCCGGGCCGAACTCCGGGCCGCGGTCGACGTAGATCTCCGAGCAGGGACCCGCCGGGCCGGGCTGGCCCGTGGTCCAGTAGTTGTCCGTGCGGCCCCGGCGCTGGATGCGCTCCGTGGGAAGACCCGCGATCTCCTGCCAGAGGTTCGCGGCCTCGTCGTCCTCGTGGAACACCGTGACCCAGATCTTGTCCGGGTCGAAGCCGTAACCGCCGTCGGCCTGGGACTTCGTGATGAGGTCCCACGCGTACGTGATCGCGCCTTCCTTGAAGTAGTCGCCGAACGAGAAGTTGCCGTTCATCTGGAAGAACGTGCCGTGGCGCGTCGTCTTGCCGACCTCTTCGATGTCGAGGGTGCGCACGCACTTCTGCACGCTCGTGGCGCGCTTCCACGGGGGCGTCTGCTCGCCGAGCATGTACGGGATGAACGGAACCATGCCGGCGATCGTGAACAGCGTCGTGGGGTCCGGGGAGATGAGGCTCGCCGAGGGCACCACGGCGTGATCGCGGGCCTGGAAGAAGTCAAGCCAACGTTGACGGATCTCGGCGGTGCGCATGGGTTCCTTGCCTGTCGGTGCTGGGGGTGCTGGTGCTGCTGTGGTGCTCGGGGCTGTGGTGCTCGGCGTGTGGTGTGGTGCCGGTGGGCCGGGGTGGATCCTAGAAGAACGAGTATCCCAGGGAGTCCTCGTCGTCCTCGGCACCCGGGGCGGCGTCGTCGTCGAAGTCCCACGCCTTGCGGGCCTTGCGCTCGGTGCGGACGCGGCGGGCCTCGTCCGGGTCGCGCTCGCCGAGCAGGGCCTCCGTGAGTGCCTTCTCGCGTTCCTGGCTCGCTGCGGCGAACGTCGCGACGGCCTCCTGGGCCCGGGCGAAGTAGCCCTTGACCTGGCCCTCGATCTCCTCCGTCACGCCCTCTGGGGTGAACCGGTGCACGAGCTGGCGGCCCTTGACGACCACGACGACGGCGACGGTGGCACCCACGCCGATCCAGAACAGGCGGCGCATCGGCTACTTGCCCTTGCCCTGGAAGAAGCCCTGGAACGCCGTGCGCGCGCCGTACGTGAACGCGGCGACCTTGACGAGCGGTCCGCCCACCGTGGCCGCGATGAGCGTGCTGAGCGCCGACGCGTTCTCCGTGACCTCCGCCGTGCGGGCCGTGATCGTGTCGAGGCGGTCGAACTGGGTGTTCGTGGTGGAGATGACGTTGGCCGTCTCGTCGATGAGGGGCAGCGTGTGGTCCGTGATCTCCTTGATGGAGTCCGTGGACTGGTCGAAGAACTTGCCGAGCTTGACGAGCGGGAGGGCGAGGAAGCCCACGAGCGCGACGAACGCGATCGCGGCGATCAGGCCTGCGATGTCACCGACGGACATGCGGTGTTCCCTCCGGGTGGTTGGTGGTGCTTCGGGTTGGCTCTGGCGTGCTGTTCTGGAGTGCTGTCTGGCGTGCGGTTCGGACCTGCGTCAACACTACCGGTCGGCGCCCGGGACGCTCCTGCTGATTGCCCCTTGCCGCTTCCTCGGCGTCAGGGCGGGTGAAGTGACTGATGGGGCTGCTGTGACTGGTGTAAGTCACATGAGCCACATCCGTCACTCTGGTCACTTCACCCGCCGCGACGCCGCGTGAGACAGCTGCCCGGAAGCGCGGGCGAGCTACTGGCCCGGAAACGGCGACGGCGCCCCGACCGCAGCTGCGGTCGGGGCGCCGTCGTCGGACGCTGTGCCTAGCGAGCGTAGAACTCGACGACCATCTGGACGTCGCACTGCACGGGGATCTCGGCGCGCACAGGGCGGCGCTCGAGAACGGCCGTGAGCTTCTCGATCTGCACGTTGAGGTAGGAGGGGATCTCGTTGAACTGGTGGGCGCCGGCGGCCGCGACCTGGAAGGGCACGGTGGCCTGCGAGCGGGGCTTGACCTGGATGGTCTGGCCCGGCTTCACGCGGAACGAGGGGCGGTCGACGATCTTGCCGTCGACGAGGATGTGGCGGTGCGTGACCGCCTGGCGCGCCTGCAGGATGGTGCGGGCGAAGCCCGTGCGCAGCACGAGCGCGTCGAGGCGCGTCTCAAGATCCTCGACCATGACCTCACCGGTCAGGCCCGGGGCCTTGCGGGCCTCGTCGTACGCGCGGCGCAGCTGCTTCTCGCGCAGCATGTACTGGGCGCGCAGGCGCTGCTTCTCGCGGAGCCGGACCGCGTAGTCGGACTCGGTGCGGCGGCGGGCACGGCCGTGCTCACCCGGCGGGTAGGGGCGCTTCTCGAAGTGCTTGACAGCCTTGGGCGTCAGCGGGATCCCGAGGGCGCGGGAGAGGCGCACCTGGCGGCGCGCACGCGTAACACTGCTCATACTGGTTTCGTCCTGTCGTTGTGACGTCGCTCCCTGGTCCGGGACTACCCGGTGGGAGTGGGGCCGACCTCGTGGCTAAGACCCCAGGTGGTCGCCTCGCGGCAACCTGGACACTCTACCGCACCCCGTCAGGTGTCTGGGTCGAGGATGGCGCGGATGCGCTCGAGGCGGGCGGCGACCTCGCGTTCGGAGCCACGGTCGTGGGGCTCGTAGTAGCGGGCGCCCTCGAGCACGTCGGGCAGGTACTGCTGGGCCGCGACCGCGTGCGGGGCGTCGTGCGCGTACCGGTACTCCTGGCCGTGACCCAGTCCCTTGGCGCCCGCGTAGTGCGCATCGCGCAAGTGGGCAGGCACGGTGCCGATCTTGCCGGCACGCACGTCCGCCAGCGCGGCATCGACGGCCATGTACGAGGCGTTCGACTTGGGCGCCGTCGCGACGTGCACCACCGCCTGCGCGAGGATGATGCGCGCCTCCGGCATCCCGATGAGAGCGACCGCCTGGGCCGCCGCCACGGCCGTCTGCAGCGCGGACGGGTCCGCCATCCCCACCTCCTCCGAAGCCGCGATCACGATGCGCCGCGCGATGAACCGCGGGTCCTCCCCCGCCGCGATCATCCGCGCCAGGTAGTGCAGCGCCGCGTCCACGTGCGAGCCGCGCATCGACTTGATGAACGCCGAGATGACGTCGTAGTGCTGGTCGCCCGCGCGGTCGTAGCGCACGGCTGCGACGTCGATCGCGCGCTCGACGGTCTCGAGGTCGATGCGCACCGGGGCGTTCGCGGCGGCGGTGTCCGACGGCGAGTCGCCCTCGGACTCGGCACCCGCGACCGTCCTGTCGTCGAGCACGGCCCCTGCGGCCGCCTCGAGGATGGTCAGCGCCTTGCGCGCGTCCCCACCGGCGAGCCGCACGAGGTGCTCGGCAGCCTCCTCGTCGAGCGCGACCGACCCACCAAGGCCCCGCGGGTCGGCCACCGCGCGGGCCACGAGGCCGGCGACGTCCGCGTCGGACAGCGGCTGGAGCGTGAGCAGCAAGGACCGCGACAGCAGCGGGGAGTTCACGGAGAAGCTCGGGTTCTCGGTCGTGGCCGCGACGAGGGTCACCCAACGGTTCTCCACGCTCGGCAGCAACGCGTCCTGCTGCGTCTTGGTGAAGCGGTGGACCTCGTCGATGAACAGCACCGTCTCCGACCCATCGGTCGCGAGCCGCCGTCGGGCACCTTCGATCACTTCCCGCACGTCCTTGACCCCCGCCGTCACGGCGGACAGCTCCACGAACTGCCGCCCCGAGGTCTGGGCCACGAGGTACGCGAGGGTCGTCTTCCCCGTGCCCGGCGGCCCCCACAGGATCACGGAGCTCGGGGCGGCCCGGCGCGCGGCGTCGGAGGACGGGTCCACGAGCCGGCGCAGCGGCGAACCGGGCTCGAGCAGGTGCCCCTGCCCGGCGACCTCGTCGAGCGAGCTCGGCCGCATCCGCACCGCGAGAGGGGTGTGGGCGCCGACGGCGGGGATGCCCGACGCCGAGCGGCTCACCGAGTCGAACAGGTCCATGCCGCCGAGCCTACGCACCGGCGCCGACGTCGGGTGGCACCACCCGGGCGTGGGTGGCACCACGGGTCACGCAGGTGTCATGCTGACCCGCGTGTTCGACACGCTGGGCAGGATCATCTCCCGCCACCCCAAGATGACTGTCCTGGTCTGGGCGGTCGTCGCGGCGCTCGGCTTCGCCATCGCCATGACGGGTGCGGGTGGGGCCAGCCTCTTCGATCGCCTCGAGAGCGGCGCGCCGAGCGTCCCGAACTCCCAGTCCGAGTACGCCCAGCAGATCTTGAGCGACCTGCGCGACAGCGGGGAGTCGCTCACCCTCGTGCTCGACGACGCGCCGCCCGACGCCGAGGGCATGCACGACGCCGTCTTCCCCGCGCACATCGAGCTCTCGCGGATCCAGGGCGTGCAGAGCGTGCTGTCTCCGTTCGTGCTCCCGGGCACCACCACCAACCCGGCCGCGCGCCCGTTCATCGCGCAGGACGGCAACGGGTTCCTCATCATCGTGACCCTCAAGGTCGACCTGAGCGAGTTCGCCGTCGACGCCGCGCTCGCCCAGGTCGGTGCCTCCCTCGAGGCCATCCCCGCAGCGCTCGACGAGGTCGCACCCGACGCCACGGGGCGCGTGGGTGGCATGTCGCTCATCTACGACGAGATCGTGAACCAGGTCGAGCAGGACCTCATCACGGGCGAGGCGATCGCACTCCCCCTCGCCCTCATCGTGATGGTGCTCGTGTTCGGCGGCTTCCTCGCCGCGGCCATGCCGCTCGCCGGCGCCCTCGCGTCCATCGCGGGCGGGCTGGGCACGCTCGTCGCGCTGTCCTACGCGATGCCGCTCGACTCGTCCGTGGTGAACGTCGTCACGGTGCTCGGGCTGGGGCTGTCGATCGACTACGGACTGCTCATCGTGTCCCGGTTCCGCGAGGAGCTGGCGGCCCTCGTGGCGTCCGACGACGGCGCACGGGTCCGACGGCGGCGCGGTGACGGCGCCGTCGTCCAGGCCCTGACGACGACGATGTCCACGGCCGGTCGCACCGTGGCGTTTTCCGCCGTGACCATCGCGATCTCCTCGGCCGGGCTGCTCGTCTTCACGCCGCCGATCCTGCGCGGCTTCGGGGCGGCGGGCGTCGCCGTCATCCTCATCGCGCTCGTCACGGCGCTGACGCTCGTCCCGGCGATGCTCGTGCTCTTCGGGCGGCGGCTCGTGCGACCGAGCGTGCTGAGCCGTGTGCCGCTCCTGAACCGGCTCGTGCGTCGCACCGCGGACGTCCAGAGCTCCGAGGGCCGGATCGCCACGCTCACCGCACACGTGCAGCGGCGACCATGGCTCGTGCTCGGTGGCAGCGTCGCCCTGCTCGCGCTCCTCGCCTCGCCGATCGCCCACCTCGACCTGCGCAACACGACCCTGCAGCTGCTGCCCTCGGACAGCGCCCAGCGCGAGTACGTGCGCCAGATCGCCGAGCAGTACCCGGACGCGACCTCCGCCTCGATCCAGGTGGTCGCCGAGACGACGCTCGCCGAGGCCCTCGCCTGGGTGCCGACCGTGGCGGGCATCGAGGACGTCACCGAGGTCGAGGCGCCCGTGCCGCTCGGCAACGTGGTGATCATCGGCGTCAACGCGGACACGACCGACGACGGCGGGCCCGTGGAACGCGACGTGGTGCGCGCCATCCGGGCGCTCGATCCCGGCTTCCCGGTGTACGTCGCGGGGACGGCGGCCGTCCAGGTGGACTTCGTCCAGGCGCTCGTCGACGGTGCGCCGGTCGCCGGTGGCCTCGTGATCGCCGTCGTGCTCGTGCTGCTGTTCCTCATGACCGGGTCCGTGGTGATCCCGATCAAGGCGCTGCTGTGCAACGTCATCTCGCTCGCGGCGTCGGTGGGCGTGCTCACGTGGGCGTTCCAGGACGGCCATCTCGCCGGGCTCCTCGACTTCACCCCCGTGGGCGGGATCGAGACGTACGTCGTGGTGCTCGTCATCGCGTTCGCGTTCGGGCTCGCCATGGACTACGAGGTGTTCCTCCTCGCGCGCATCAAGGAGCTGCACGACGCCGGGTACCCCGACAACGACGCCGTGCGGGAAGGTCTGCAGCGGTCCGGGCGGATCATCACGTCCGCCGCGGCGATCATCATCGTGGTGTTCGCCGGGTTCGTGTTCGGGCGGCTGCTGGTCATCAAGGAGGTCGGGTTCGCTCTGGCGGTCGCCGTCTTCATCGACGCGACGATCGTGCGGCTCCTGCTCGTGCCCGCCACGATGACCCTGCTCGGCAAGTGGAACTGGTGGGCGCCGGCGCCGCTGCAACGGCTGCACGCCCGGTTCGCGATCACGCACTGAGGTGGGTGCTGTGGTGCGGGTCGGTCGAGTCCGGATGGGGCGGGTTAAGGGAGAACGGGGTAGGTCGAGACTGCACTGGGCTGGTGAGGGTGAGCTCGGGGGTAGCGGGTGAGCGGGATGGACGGAGCTGCAGGCGACCCGGGACGCTCGGATCGTGGCGACATAGGCCGAGGTTCTCGCCGTCGGCCCCGAGCGGGCAGGATCCTCTGGCTCCTCGTCCTGGTGTTCGCCAGCGGGTACTGGCTGCTGCTCGTCGCCGCCTCGGTCCTGGCGATCCGCGAACCGGAGCCGCAGTACGCGGGAACCCTCTTCAACACCGGGATCGTGCTCGTCCTGCTCGGGATGTTCCTCGTGTGGGCCTGGCGTCGCGAGCTCGCCCAGTCGCCCACCCTGCGGATCGACGCCGAGGGCCGAGCCCTCCCGGGGCACGACGTCGACGAGCCGACTGAGCCGCGGCCCCACCACGGCCTGTCCGGCGAGCTCGAGCCGCCCACGCGCTGGTAGGAGTCTCCCCCACCCCGGCCGATCCTCGTGCGCGACCCCTCGCGACCGGCGCAGGCACTCGCCCGAGATCCTCCGCTGACCCTCGGGGCCGCGAAGCGGGATCACAGTGAACGATTGCGTGCGTCTCACGCAAGAGATCGTTCAGTGTCATGCTCGGCGCAGCCGGGAGTCGGCTCGGGTTGGGCCTAGCGTGCTCGGACGGACTCGAAGGTGTGGCGCAGCGTGAAGCCGTGCCGGTCGTACACGCGGATGGCCGACTCGTTCGCGGCGTAGTTCGCGAGCGAGACGCCCGAGCCGATCTCGGCACCCGCGGCGAGCCCGTCGCGCACCGCCGCCGCGAGGACGGCCCCGGCGAGCCGCCGCCCGCGGGCCTCGGGGGCGACGCCGAGCGAGACGAGGTACGGCGGCAGCCCGGGAGCGAAGCGCTGTACCCCGACGACAGCGAAGAGCTCTCCCTTCTCGACGACGCCCCACCAGCCGGTGAGGAGCGGATCGCCCGGCAGGGTCTCGGCGTCCGGGTGCGCGCGGGCGAGGAGCCCGCGGACCCGGGCGTCCGTGTCGGTGCCCGGTTCCAACCGTTGCGCCAGGTCCGGGTCCGCGGCGAGCAGGGGGACGTCGGTCCATCGCCAGTCCCACTCGCTGGGGGCGCCGCGCGGCTCGATGACGCCGTCGAAGGTGTCCGGAGCGAGGGCGAGCGTGCCGCGCGGGACGGTGGCCCAGTAGGGCTCGGCCCCCGTGAGCACCTCGCGCACCCCCGGGCGGGCAAGCATCCGTGCCACCTCACGAGGGTCACCGAGCGAAAGTAGTCCGGGCCGGCGACGCAGCCGCGACGCGAGCACCATCACGATCCCGCCGGGAGACCACCATGCGCACTGGACCGGGGTCCGCCCGTGGCCCTGGTGCAGGTAGGGATCCGCGCACCAGGGCTCCGGAAGCTCGAGCGGACTCGCGAGCGGACCGCTCGAACCCGACTCCGCCTCCAGACCCGTGGCAGGGTGGGTCCGAGCACGCCGGAGGCCGCCGTCGTCGTCCCGGGATGCGTCCTGCACTGCTCGTCCGCTACGCGGGCGCGCCAGGCTTCGCGTCGGCCTTGATCTCGGGCTTGGCGTCGACGCCGGCCTCCTTGCGCTGCTGCGCGGAGATCGGTGCCGGGGCGCCCGTGAGCGGGTCGTAGCCGCCGCCCGTCTTGGGGAACGCGATGGTCTCGCGGATGGAGTCCGCGCCCGAGAGCAGGGCGACCACGCGGTCCCAGCCGAACGCGATCCCACCGTGCGGCGGCGCGCCGTACGCAAAGGCGTCGAGCAGGAAGCCGAAGCGCTCCTGGGCCTCGTCGGGCTCGATCCCCATGACCTGGAACACCCGCTCCTGGACGTCCCGGCGGTGGATACGGATCGAGCCGCCGCCGATCTCGTTGCCGTTGCACACGATGTCGTAGGCGTAAGCGAGGGCCTCGCCCGGCGACTCCTCGAAGCGGTCGATCCACTCCGGCGTCGGCGAGGTGAAGGCGTGGTGGACAGCGGTCCATGCGCCCTTGCCGACGGCGACGTCGTCCCCGCTGCCCGCGGGCTCGAAGAGCGGCGCGTCCACGACCCACAGGAACGACCACGCGTTCTCGTCGATCAGGCCGTCGCGCTTCGCGATCTCGCCACGTGCGGCACCGAGGAGCGCCCGCGCCTGGGAGGTCGCTCCAGCGGCGAAGAACACCGCGTCACCCGGGCTTGCGCCGACCGCCTCGACGAGGCCGGCCCGCTCGGCGTCCGAGAGGTTCTTGGCGACCGGACCGCCCAGCTCGCCGTCGTCGGACACCGTGACGTACGCGAGGCCCTTCGCGCCGCGCTGCTTGGCCCACTCCTGCCACGCGTCGAAGCCGCGCCGCGGTGTCGCGGCGCCGCCGGGCTGGACGACGGCGCCCACGTACTCGGCCTGGAACACGCGGAACGGTGTGTCCTTGAAGTACTCGGTGAGCTCGACGAGCTCGAGGCCGAAGCGCAGGTCGGGCTTGTCGGAGCCATAGCGGGCCATCGCGTCGGCGTAGGTCATGCGCGGCAGCGGGAGCGGGATCTCGACGTCGATCAGCTGCCACAGCGCGGCCACGACGGCCTCGCCGATCTCGATGACGTCGTCCTGCTCCACGAAGCTCGCCTCGATGTCGAGCTGGGTGAACTCCGGCTGGCGGTCCGCGCGGAAGTCCTCGTCGCGGTAGCAGCGGGCGATCTGGAAGTACTTCTCCATGCCGGCGACCATGAGGAGCTGCTTGAAGAGCTGCGGGGACTGCGGGAGCGCGTACCAGGAACCCGGGGCGAGGCGCGCGGGCACCACGAAGTCGCGGGCGCCCTCCGGGGTCGAGCGCGTCAGCGTGGGCGTCTCGATCTCGAGGAAGCCGCGGTCGTGGAGCACGGTGCGGGCGGCCTGGTTGACGCGCGAGCGCAAACGCATGATCGCGGCGGGCTGCGGGCGGCGCAGGTCGAGGTAGCGGTGCTGGAGACGCGCCTCCTCGCCGACCTCGACGTGCTCGTCGATCGGGAACGGCAGCGGCGCGGACTCGTTGAGCACCGTGAGCGTCTCGGTCACGATCTCGATCTCGCCCGACGGGAGGTTGGGGTTCTCGTTGCCCTCGGGCCGCCGTCGGACCTCGCCCGTGACCTGCACCACGAACTCGCTGCGCAGCGCGTGCGCCACGGCCTCGTCGCGAACCACGACCTGAGCGACCCCGCTCGCGTCACGCAGGTCCAGGAACGCGACCCCACCGTGATCGCGCCGCCGGGCCACCCACCCGGCGAGGGTGACGGTCTGGCCGATGTGACCGGCTCGCAGCGAGCCGGCTTCGTGGGTGCGCAGCACGGAGGTCCTTCCAGGTGGGTCGAGGGGGCGCGCCCGGGGGCGCTCGGACGAGTCTAGTGTCGCCGGGGCGCCGTCGTCGGCCCCTGTCTGCTCGTCGCGGTGCCTACAGGAGCACGAGGGCTTGGACGAGGAGGATCTTCACGAGGATCCCGAGCGCGAAGAGCGCCGCATAGCCCGCCTCGACCCGCTCGTCGGTGACGCGCGCGCCGGCGTACGCGAGGATCGCGGGCTGCCCCACCAGGCCGGCGATCGCACCGGCCGTGCGCGGGGCGCTGACCCCCACAGCCCGGGCGCCGGCCGCAAGCAGCGCACACGTCACGGTGACGGCGACGACGGCAGTCACGACGACGGCGGCCCCCGTCGACGTGAAGGCCTGCTCAGCGAACGCCCGCCCGGACGCGAGGCCGACCGCGGCGAGGAAGAGCAGCAGCCCGAGCTGGCGCAACGTCAGGTTGGCGTAGAGCGGCATGCCCCACACGATCCGACCGGTGCGCTCGACGCGGCCGAGGATCATGCCCACGAGGAGCGGGCCTGCGGCGGACCCGAGGGCGACGGCCGTGCCACCAGGCAGCGGCAGCGCGACGAGGCCGACGAGCAGGCCGACCGCGAGACCGATCCCCGTCGAGACGGGGTCGATCTCGGAGACCCGCCGCTCGGAGTTGCCGAAGAACTTCGAGGCCTCGGCGAGGCGTTCGCGCGGGACGACGGCGAGCACCCGGTCCCCGAGCTCGAGAGTGAGGTCGTCGCGGCCGAGCAGGTCGAGATCACCGCGCCGCACGCGGGTGACGACACCGTCGAACCGGCCTGGCAGGTCGAGCTCGGCGAGGGTGCGACCGGCGATGCGGCGGTCCGAGACGACGAAGCGCTCGTTCTCGACGGTCGAGCGGTCGTGCGCGAGGTGCTCGTCGACGACGTCGCCGAGGTGAGCGACGGCCTCCTCGACGCGCTGCGCGGGGCCGACGACGACGACCTCGTCCTCGGCGCGCAGCTCCTCGTCGGGCCGGATGACGCGCACCTTGCCGTCGCGCGCGAGGTAGGACATGCGGACCGCCTGGTCGGCGTACCCGGGGACGTCGTCGAGCTTCGTGGGTGTGCGCACCGCTGCGGTGACCGCGGTGAGGCTCACCCCCGCGGCGGGCGCCGGGTCGCGCCGGGCGGGCCAGCGGCGGCCGACGAGCAGAGCCACGGCGAGGATCGCCAGGGTCACGCCCACCGGGTAGCCGAGTGCGTAGCCGACGGCCGGCTCGTCGCTGTCCGCGGCGGCCTGCGCGGCGGCGAGCGCCGGGGTGGACGTGAGCCCGCCGGTGAAGGCGCCGGCGAGGAGCGGGCCGTCGAGACCGAGCAAGCGTGCCGTTCCCGTGGTCGCGGCTGCCGCGACGAGGAGGACCGCGGCGCCGACGCCCATGAGCGGGAGCTGTCTGCGCAGGTCGCGGAAGAAGCGGCTGCCGGCTGCGAGGCCCACCGTGTAGACGAAGAGGGCGAGCCCGAGCGTCTGGACGAGGGCCAGACCTTGGCCGAGGCGCTCGTCCGCTGCTCCGAGGGCGAGTCCCACGAAGAGGGCACCCGCGGCCCCGAAGCGGATCGGCCCGATCGGCACAGCCCCGAGTGCCGTCCCCACCGCCATGACGAGCATGATCGTGAGGAGCGGGGAGGCCGCGAGGATGTCGAGCACGCTCCGACGCTACGGGGGAAGGCGGGCGGTGTGCCACGGAGGGTCATCACCGGGCGTCCTCGGCGGTCTCGGCCGGGTGGGGTCCCGGGATGGCGTGCGGGACCAGCCCCGGGGGCGCGGCGGTAGCGTCGTGCTCGTCGCCGTCCCGCCATCGTCCCGCCGTCGTCCCCTGGAGGATCCCGTGGCCCGCAAGATCGCCACCGCCGACCGTGTCTCGCGTGAGGAGCTCGTCGAGTTCCTGCGCCCGCGCACCCGGGCCGTGCTCTCAACCCGGCGCCGCGACGGGTCGCCGCAGATCTCCCCGGTCACGTGCGGCGTGGACGACTCGGGGCGTGTGGTCGTGTCCACGTACCCCGAGCGGGCGAAGGCGCGCAACGCCCGGCGTGACCCGCGGGTGAGCCTGTGCGTCGTCTCCGACGACTGGGACCCGTGGGTCCAGGTGGACGGCACGGCCGAGGTGCTCGACCTGCCCGAGGCCCTCGACGCGTTCGTCGAGTACTACTACAACATCGCCGGGGAGCACCCCGACTGGGACGAGTACCGGGCCGCCATGCTCGCGCAGGGCAAGTGCCTCATCCGGGTCACGATCGCCTCCTGGGGGCCCATCGCCACCGGCGGCTTCCCCGCCCACCTCGCCACGGAGTGAGACCTCCGAGGGTGGAGTGTCGGTCAGGGGCGTTCGGGTGCGCTGTGGACCGCTCGTCGTACCGACTCGACGAGCTCCGACGTGCCATAGACCACCTCCTCATAGGCGAAGCGCAGTCTCGACATGCCGTGCCGCAGGGTGATCTCCCGGTCCCGTCGTCGGTCCTCGCGGAACTGCTCGCGGCTCGAGTGGTAGGCGTAGCCGTCGACCTCCACGACGACCCTCCCCTCGACCACCATGTCGACGTGCCCGACACCCGAGAGATAGACCTGCGCCTCGACGCTGAGGCCCGCCTGTACGAGCGCGACACGGGCGATGGACTCCGTGATGGACTGCGAGCTCGGGTCCGCGAGCCGGACCGCACGCTCGTGCTCGAGCCACCCTGTTCGGGGGCGCCGCGCGGCGAGCTCCTCGCGGCTCACCAGTCCCCGACGCAGCGCGGCATCGAGCACCGCGACCGCTTCACGCAGTTCCAGACACTGCGCGACGTGGGAGAGGGCCATCGCCGGGCCAGGGCGGTCGAAGCGCTGACGGGGCTCGACGGCTGAGTCGCGATGGATGACCGTGCGCCGAGGGACACGGCCGTCCAGGCTGCCCGACGCACTCGCCGGGACCGCAACGTGGGCGGAAGTGTGCGTGGCGAGCAGCGGCAAGCGCCAGAGAGCCGCAGCCGACACGCAGGTGAGGATGCCGCTCGCCGTCACCGCGACAACCGCCTCGGGGGACACACCCGGTAGGGCGTACACACCGCGCCCGGGGCGCTGCACGGCACCGACGCTCACGAGCTCGCCGAGTCGGTACCCGAGCTCCTTGGGAGTCAGTCCGACTGCGGGTGCGAGCTCAGCCCGACGGGCGACCCCGCCGAGGGCCAGGAGTTCTCTCTCGATCGACACGAGGAGCAGAGTGCTGCCGGAACCGTGGCCCCCGCTGGAGCGCGTGCCGGATCTGTGGAACGTCCAGTGCCGCAGAGGCACGCACGCGCCAGGCCGGTGCCGTGGCGTCACGGCGGGTGAAGTTGCTTGTGGGGCTGGAGTGACAGGAGTGGCTCACAGGGGCCCCACCAGTCACATCTGTCACTTCACCCGCCGTGACGCCAGAGCAACGCACCCCGCGGGCGGGAGCCCAGCCGCGGGCGGGAGCCCAGCCACGGGCGGGAGCCCAGCCGCGACCGGCGGCGCCTACTAGGCAGAGCACCACGTCAGTGCCACTATCTAGCCATGACGTTGCTCCAGGGGGCGGACGAGATCGCGGCGCGGCCGCGGGTCGGGCTCAACGGCAGACCCAAGGACCGCACGTGGCTGTGGGTCACCCTCGCCGCGCTCGCAGCGGTGGGGATCGCTGCACTCACGTGGTGGTTCGTGACCGACGCCTGGCCCAACCATCAGCTCCGCCAGGACTCCGCGGCCGTGCGTGCCATCGAGCTTCCCAGCGGCTTCGAGCCGGCCCCCCTCGCGTGCGCAGGCTCCATGCTGTGGTGCGCGTGGACGGATCTCGATCCGTCACAGGCAACCGAGGTCGTGCAGGCCGCGATGGCCGACCAGGGTGTCCGGCTCCCCGAGCCACGCTGCGGCGAGGGCACCCCAGTCCCGTGGTACGGATACGACTTCACCACCCCGACGAGCAACCAGGGGGTCTGCTCGGCGCTGACGCCCCGGCACGGGGTCATGCTCGGCCTGCTTGCGCGAAACCAGGTGCCCTACGGCGACCGCGACGGCCAGCCTGTCGCGCTGCCACGGACACTCGTCACCGTCGCGTGGCACTACGAGTCGAACTCTCGCACCGTTCCCGGGTCCCCCGTCTGGGAGGCCCGAGAGATCACGGTCCTGGCCGATGAGCTCCGAGCACTACCCGCGCCCCTGAACGAGGCTGTCTGCAGCATGCTGGATGGATCCGTGTGCCTCTCGGCGACGCTGACGATCGGGAGCGGCGCTCCGAAGGACGAGACCTTCTGGCGTGTCGCCGAACAGCTTGCCGCGGCCGAGGTTCATCTGGAGTCGGTGGAGTGCGACGAGGAAGGTCAATGCTCTGCGAACGGGTACGCCGCACGACCGGAGCACCCCGGGGAGTCGCTGCAGTTCTGGCTCAGTTCTCACGACGAGCAGCGCCCCGACGGCGTGACCCTCACCATCAACGGCTGGAACTGACACCAGCCGTATGCGGTCTCGACCTCTACCGGGTCAGCGTCGGAGTCCGGGTCCACGCTGAGCCGCAGCACCCGAGCGTTGGTCCGACTACTCGGCGCGCACAGCCCTCGGCCACAGATCCGCGGCGGGCGGGGACCACACGGCAGCGTCGGCCGCGACCTGCTCGCCCGAGCGGATGTCCTTGACCTGGTCGGAGCCGTCCTCGCCCGCGCCCGGGAACCACACGAACGGGATCCCCCGTCGGTCCGCGTGCCGGATCTGCTTGCCGAACTTCGCGGCGCTGGGCGCCACCTCGCTGGGCACACCTCGGGCGCGCAGCGCATCGGCAACCAGCTCCGACGCACCCCGCGAGTCCTCGTCCGTCACGGCGACGAGCACGGCACTCGGCACCGAGCGCGACGCCGAGACGAGCCCGGCCCCGAGCAGGCGCGACACGATCCGCGACACGCCGAACGACAGCCCCACCCCGGGATAGGTCGTGGACCCGTCCGTGGCGAGCGCGTCGTACCGACCACCCGAGCAGATCGACCCGAGGTCCTCGTGCCCCTCGAGCACCGTCTCGAACACGGAGCCCGTGTAGTAGTCGAGCCCGCGCGCGATCGACAGGTCCGCCCGCGCGATCCCGGGCACGCGCGCGTTGACGGCGCCCACGAGCTGCGCCAAGAGCTCGAGCCCCTCCGAGTACACCTCCGCTGCAACACCGCGCCGCTCGGCCACCGCACGCACCTCGTTACGCAGCACGGCCCCGTCCGACGCCGAGATCCCGGCCAGCTCGAGACACCCGGCGGCCTGCTCCGCACTGGCCCCGGCCTCCACGGTCAGCAGGGCGGCCGTCGCGTCCGGGCCGATCTTGGCAAGTTTGTCGATGCACCGCAGCACCGACTCGACGTCATCGAGCCCGAGTCCGCGGTAGAGCCCCTCGGCGAGCGCGCGGTTGTTGACGAGCAGCCGCACGGGCGGCACCCCGAGCGGAGCGAGCGCGGCGAACCCCGCGGCGACGACGACGGCGACCTCCACCTCGTGGTGGAACGCCAGCTCGCCGAGACCCACGACGTCGATGTCCGCCTGGTAGAACTCGCGGAACCGCCCGTCCTGAGGCCGCTCGCCGCGCCACACCTTCTGGATCTGGTAGCGGCGGAACGGGAAGTGCAGCTTGCCGGAGTGCTCGAGCACGTACCGGGCGAACGGCACGGTCAGGTCGAAGTGCAGGCCGAGCCCGAGGTCGTCGTCGTCGTCGGCCTGCAACCGGCGCAGCACGTAGACCTCCTTGGAGGTCTCGCCCTTGCGCATCAGCTGGTCGAGCGGCTCGACGGCCCGCGTCTCGATCCCCGCGAAGCCGTGCAGCTCGAACACCCGGCGCAGCGTGTCGAGCACGGACTGCTCGACGACGCGCCCCTCGGGGAGCCACTCGGGGAAACCGGACAGGGGTGCGAGGCGGGCCATGGGGCCTGATCCTTCCAGGTACGAAGTCGCGTCAGAGCACGTCGGGCGGGGTGAGGAACGGGTTGCGACGGTACTCCACGTCCATCCGGGTGGCGGGACCGTGTCCGGGCAGAACGAGCACGTCGGGTGCGAGCGTACCGACGGGGTCGGCGAGGGTCGCCGCCATTTCGGCGTCGTCCCCGCCCGGCAGGTCCGTGCGTCCCACCGTCCCTGCGAACAGCACGTCGCCGCTGAAGACGGTGCGCGAGGGAGCCAGCTCGCGCGGCCAGCCCTCGCCGAGGAGGAGGTCCGACGCCGACGACGGCGCCCTCGGGACACTGAGCAGGCTCGCGCCCTGCGTATGACCGGGCGCATGGAGCCACGTCCACGGCAGCTCGGCGAGCTCGAGCCGGGATTGACCCCGGTGGTCCGTCGAGACGGGCTCGATCCGTTCCGGGGCGCGGTAGTCCGCAGCGAGCAGTCCGAGCTGTTCGAGCGCGACGACGAGCTGCCCGCCGCCGAGGGTCCCGAAGGGGTCGGCGAGCCGGTAGGCGTCGGCCTCGTGGATGCGCAGCGGCACGTCGTAGTGCGAGCACACCTCGGCCGCACCCCACGTGTGATCCACGTGGCCGTGGGTCGCGAGCACAGACACCGGAGTCAGGTCGTGCGCGGCCACGGCGGCATGTACGTCGTCGGCCACCCCCGCCCCGACGTCGACGATGACGCACTCCCGGCCCGGCGCCGGGGCGACGACGTAGCAGTTCGTGGCGAACACGGGCGCGACGAGGGTGAGGACGAGCACGACTCCAGCGTAGGCGAGCGCTGGGGAGGTCAGTGGCGCGGAACGATATCGGACCGTGACCTGCGAGCGGTCCCTGGCGGTCACCGGGCGGGCGGCGTTGCCTAGACTGTGCACGGATATCCGACCTGCGGTGCGGCATCGCCGTGCCCGCGACATCGAAGGAGCGTCTGGTGGGGTCGAGCAAGCGCGAGCGCGAAGCCGCGCGGCGCCGCTATGCCAAGTACCAGGCCGGGAAGGCGGCGCGGGACAAGGCCAGGCATCGCCGACGCATCATCGGGATCTGGGTCGTCATCGCCCTCGTGCTCTCCCTCGGTGTGACCGCGACGATCGTGCTCAACCAGCCGCCGGCGCCCCCGGCCGCGCTCGACGCGGGCAACGCGGACGACGCGCCCGAGCCCGAGGACACGACGCCGGAGCCCACCGCGACTCCCACCAACTCCGAGCTCGTCCCACTGCCCGAGCTCGCCGAGAACCGCGCGTGGACGGGCGTGATCGCCACCAATCGTGGCGAGATCGCGATCGAGCTCGACGGTGCCGCCGCCCCCCAGGCCGTCGCCAACTTCGTGACGCTCGCGCAGGACGGCTTCTTCGACGACACCAAGTGCCACCGCCTCGTCACGAGCGGGATCCACATCCTGCAGTGCGGCGACCCGGACGCCACGGGCACGGGCGGTCCCGGCTACGACTGGGGCCCGATCGAGAACGCCCCGGCCGACGACGTCTACCCTGCCGGCACGATCGCCATGGCGCGGGTGGGCCAGAACGGCTACTCCATGGGTTCACAGTTCTTCCTCGTCTACGAGGATTCACCGATCCTGTCCGACTCCGCGGGCGGGTACACCGTGTTTGGCCGAATCACGTCGGGACTCGACGTCGTGCAGGCCATCGCCGACGAGGGCAACGGGGACGGTACTTCCGCCCCGAAGTCGGACGTCATCATCGAAGGGGTGCAGGTCCAGTGACCGAGACGCCAGAAGTCGACCAGCCAGCAGCCGACACCGCCGAGGAGGTTGCCCCGGCAGCCGTTCCCGAGGCCGCCGAGGAGGCTGCACCGGCAGCCGTTCCCGAGGCCGAGGAGACGGTCCCCGAAGTCGCCGAGGTGGCGGAACCCGCTGTCGCGGAGGACACGGCTCCCGAGGCTGAGGAGACCGCAGCCGAGGTCGAGACGCCGACGACGGACGAGGTTCCCGCTGAGGATCCCTCCGCTGATGTGCCTGCCGCAGAGGCGCAGGCCGACGAGGCACCCGCCGACGAGACTGCCGCCGACGAGACTGCCGCCGACGAGACTGCCGCCGACGAAGTACCTGTCGACGAGGTCGCCGCCGCGGAGGTGTCCCCCGAGCCCGAGGCGCCAGCCGCTGAGGCTCCCGCTGCCGAGGCACCCGCGAAGCCCGTGCCGACGCCGGCCACGGTGGTGCCCAAGCCCTCCGCCCTACCGCGACCGCGCCAGCTCCCCCGGCCCGGCACCGCTGCGACGGCCGCCCCGGCGAGCGTCCCGACCCCCGTCGTGGCCCCGCCCGCCGATGCCGCCGAAGCGGCCCGCGCGTCGACCTTCGGCCGAGTCGCCGAGGACGGCACGGTCTACGTCACGGACGAGTCGGGCGAGCGCGCCGTCGGGCAGATGCCCGAAGCGACCGCCGAGGAGGCGCTCGCGTTCTACGTGCGCCGCTACCTCGACCTCAACGCGAAGGTCTCCGTCTTCGAGGCGCGCCTCGGAGCGACGGACCTCGCGATCAAGGAGATCGACCAGACGCTCGCCAAGCTCACGGAGGAGACCGCCGAGCCGTCCGCCGTCGGCGATCTTCCGGGCCTGCGCTCGCGTCTCGACGCCCTGCGGGAGATCGCTGCCGAACGCCGCGCCGCCGCCGAGGCCGCGCGTGCCGCCGCCAAGGAGGAGGCGCTCGCCGCCCGAACCGCCCTCATCGAGGAGGCGGAGGCGATCGCCGCGCGCGACCCCGAGCGCATGCAGTGGAAGCAGTCCGGGGAGGCGCTGCGCGTCCTCCTCGACCGGTGGAAGGCCGCCCAGCAGTCCGGGCCGCGCATCGACCGCACGTCGGAGGACGCGCTGTGGAAGCGATTCTCGGCCGCGCGCACGACGTTCGACCGGCAGCGTCGGCACTACTTCTCCGAGCTCGAGACGCGCAACTCGTCCGCGAAGCGCGCGAAGGAAGAGCTCGTCGCCGAGGCCGAGAAGCTGCAGTCGAGCACGGAGTGGGGGCCGACGACGGGCGCCTACCGCGACCTGATGACCCGCTGGAAGGCCGCGGGGCGCGCGAGCCGCAAGGACGACGACGCCCTGTGGGCACGGTTCCGGGCGGCCCAGGACGCGTTCTTCGCCGCACGCGACGCCGCGAACGCCGCGACGGACGAGGAGTACCGGGCCAACCTCGCGGTCAAGGAGCAGATCCTCACCGAGGCGGAGAAGCTCGTCCCCGTGAAGGACCTGCAGGCCGCCAAGACCACGCTGCGTCAGCTCCAGGATCGCTGGGACGCCGCGGGGAAGGTGCCCCGCAACGACGTGCAGCGGATCGAGGGCCGGATGCGCGCCGTCGAGCAGGCCGTGCGTGACGCCGAGCAGACCGCCTGGAAGAAGTCGAACCCGGAGACGCGTGCGCGTGCCGAGGGGGCGGCCGCACAGCTCGAGCAGGCGATCGCCAACCTCGAGGCTGAGCTCGCGGACGCCGAGGCAGCGGGCAACAAGAAGAAGATCGCCGAGGCGCGGGCCGCCCTCGACGCCCGCCGGGCGTGGCTGACCCAGATCCAGAAGGCCGCCGCCGACTCCTGACCTAGGGTCAGTTGGTGGCGTCCACCCGGTTCACGGCGTCGTTGCGCGAGCCGGTGATGCGGTAGGCGTCGAAGACCCCGTCGATCTTGCGCACCGCCACGAGCAGCTGCGCGAGGTGGGCGGGCTCGGCCATCTCGAAGACGAAGCGTGAGATCGCGACGCGGTCCGTCGTCGTCGAGACGGAGCCGGACAGGATGTTGACGTGGTGGTCGGACAGCACGCGGGTCACGTCAGAGAGCAGCCGGGACCGGTCGAGCGCCTCGACCTGGATCTGCACGAGGAACAGCGTCGCGTTGCCCTGCGTCCACTCGACGTCCACCATCCGCTCGGGGTGCGCCCGCAGCCCGTCGACGTTGGAACAGTCCGAGCGGTGCACGCTGACGCCCTGGGACTTCGTGATGAAGCCGACGATCTCGTCGCCGGGCACGGGGGTGCAGCACTTGGCGAGCTTGACCCAGATGTCGTCGACACCCTTGACGATGACGCCGGGGTCGCCCGTGCGCACCCGCCGCGAGTCGCGGCCGGGGCGGGTGGTCTCGGCGAGGTCCTCCTCGGCGCCCGACTCACCACCGAGGGAGTGCACGAGCTTGGCCACGACGCTCGCGGCGGAGATCTGCCCCTCGCCGATCGCGGCGTAGAGCGCCGAGACGTCGGCGTACCGCAGCTCGGTGGCCACGGCGAGCAGGGACTCGTGGGAGGCCATGCGCTGGATCGGCAGGTTCTGCTTGCGCATCGCCTTCGCGATCGCGTCCTTGCCCTGCTCGAGGGCCTCCTCCCGGCGCTCCTTGGAGAACCACTGCCGGATCTTGTTGCGGGCGCGCGGGCTCTTGACGAAGGTGAGCCAGTCGTGGCTCGGGCCTGCCGTCTCCGACTTCGAGGTCAGCACTTCGACGACGTCACCGTTCTCGAGCGTCGAGTCGAGCGGGATGAGCCGGCCGTTGACGCGCGCGCCCATCGTGCGGTGCCCCACCTCGGTGTGCACGGCGTAGGCGAAGTCGACCGGGGTCGACCCCGCGGGCAGCGCCACGACCTCGCCCTTCGGTGTGAAGACGTAGACCTCGGCCCCAGCGATCTCGAAGCGCAACGAGTCGAGGAACTCCCCCGGGTCGGCCGTCTCACGCTGCCAGTCCACGAGCTGGCGCAGCCACGGCATCTCCGCGGCCTCCTCGCGCGCCGCCGCGGCGCTCTTGGCGTTCTCCTTGTACTTCCAGTGCGCCGCGACGCCGTACTCCGCGCGTCGGTGCATCTCGTGCGAGCGGATCTGGATCTCCACGGGTTTGCCGCCCGGCCCGATCACTGTCGTGTGCAACGACTGGTAGAGGTTGAACTTGGGCATCGCGATGTAGTCCTTGAACCGGCCAGGGACGGGGTTCCACCGTGCGTGCAGCGCACCGAGCGCCCCGTAGCAGTCCCGCACCGAGTCGACGAGCACGCGCACACCCACGAGGTCGTAGATGTCCGCGAAGTCGCGGCCGCGCACGATCATCTTCTGGTAGATCGAGTAGTAGTGCTTCGGCCGACCCGTCACGACCGCCTTGATCTTCGCGGAACGCAGGTCCGCACCCACCTGCTCGCGGACGACGGCGAGATACTCCTCGCGCGCCGGCGCCCGCTCGGCCACGAGCCGCACGATCTCCTCGTACACCTTCGGGTACAGCGCCGCGAAGGAGAGGTCCTCGAGCTCCCACTTGATCGTGTTCATGCCGAGCCGGTGCGCGAGCGGCGCGTAGATCTCGAGCGTCTCGCGCGCCTTGCGCTGGGAGGACTCCTTCGACACGAACCGCCACGTGCGCGCGTTGTGCAGCCGGTCGGCGAGCTTGATGACGAGCACGCGGATGTCGCGCGCCATCGCGACCACCATCTTGCGCACGGTCTCGGCCTGCGCCGCGTCGCCGTAGGACACCTTGTCGAGCTTCGTGACCCCGTCGACGAGCATCGCGATCTCGGGCCCGAAGTCGTCCGTGAGGTCCTTGAGCGAGTACTCGGTGTCCTCGACCGTGTCGTGCAGCAGCGCCGCGGCGAGCGTGGGCGCGGTCATCCCCAGCTCGGCGAGGATCGTGGCGACGGCCACCGGGTGCGTGATGTAGGGGTCACCGCTCTTGCGGAGCTGGCCCTCGTGGGCGCGGTCGGCGACCTCGAACGCCCGCTCGACGAGCGAGAGGTCCGCGCGGGGATGGTTCGCCCGGATCGCCACGAGCAGCGGTTCGAGCGTGGGTGCTGGCCCGTACGTGCCGCGGCTGCCCAGGCGGGCCAGTCGCGAGCGGACGCTGCGCGATGCGAGGGACGCCGTCGTCGACGGCGCTTCCTCCGACACCGGAGGCACTTCGGCGCGCGTGTCGTCGCTCATGTGCGCCTCACCTCCCATGGTCGATCCGACGAGTCTACGGTGGGGTGCCCCTAGCCGACGGGGAGCAACGCCTCGACCCGATACCCGTCCAACACGACGCGACCGTGCAGGAATTCCAGCTCGAGCAGGAAGGCGAGGCCGACGACGACGCCGCCCGCCTGCTCGATAAGGCGCACCGTGGCCCCCGCCGTGCCGCCCGTGGCGAGGACGTCGTCGACGACGAGCACGCGCGCGCCGGGCGGGATGGTCTCGGGGTGCACCTCGACCGTCGCCGAGCCGTACTCGAGGTCGTAGGACGCCGCAAGGGTCGGTCCGGGGAGCTTGCCGGCCTTGCGCACGGGGACGAACCCGGCGCCGAGGGCTACGGCGACAGGCGCCCCGAGGATGAACCCACGCGCTTCCATGCCGACGACGAGGTCCACCGGGCCGCCCGCGCACGCAACGAGGTAGGTGACGACGGCGGCAAAGGCCTCGGCGTCGGCCAGGAGCGGCGTGATGTCCTTGAACACCACCCCCGCCTCGGGGTAGTCGGGCACGTCGCGGACCAGCTCCGCGGCGCGCGCCGCGAGCACGGCGTAGCCAGCCACGACGTCACTCACGAGTGCGCTCCCCGCCGCGTCAGCGCTTCTTGCGCTTCGGCTGCGCCGCGTGGCCGAGGTGTGCGCCGGGCTTGAGCTGCGCCCGCCCGCCGGCCTCCACGCCCGCTGCCGCGATCCTGGCGGCGTCCGGCTCCTCGCCTGACTCCGCCACGGCCTGCGCACGCAGCTCGAGCACCCTCGCCGTGTGCTCCTTCACCTTGGCACCCGTCTCCTGCAGGGCCACGTCGAGCGGTGTCGCCACGAAGATCGACGAGTAGCCCGAGACGAGGATGCCGATGAACAGCGCGAGCGAGATGTCACGCAGCGTGCCGGCGCCGAGCAGGAACGCGCCCACGAAGAGGATCGCCGCGACCGGCAGTGCCGCGACCACCGAGGTGTTGATGGACCGGACGATCGTCTGGTTCACGGCCAGGTTGGCCCGCTCGGCGTAGGTCGACCGGGTCTGGTCCAGCACGCCGCGCGTGTTCTCCCTGACCTTGTCGAACACGACGACGACGTCGTAGATCGCGTACGCCAGGATGGTCATCAGACCGATCACCGTGGCAGGGCTGACGGCGAAGCCGACGAGCGCATAGATGCCGATCGTGATGAACAGGTCCTGCAGGAGCGAGCCGATCGCCGCGACCGCCATGCGCCACGTGCGGAAGTAGATGGTCATGAAACCCATCGCGAGCAGCACGAAGACGATGACGCCCTGGATCGCCTTGCTCGACACATCCTGTCCCCAGGTCGGACCGATGAAGGCGCTCGTGACGTCCTCGGGCGGTACCTCGTAGGCCTCGGCGAGCGCGGCACGCACGGACTGGACTTCCTCGGCGGTCAGGGTCGAGGTCTGCACCCGCAGGGCGTTCGCACCCACGGTCGACACACGCACCGTCTCCGCCGGAGCCACCGTCGTCACGACGTCGATCGCCGTCTGCTGGGAGGTCGTCGAGACGTTGGTGATGGTGAACTCCGAACCACCACGGAACTCGATGCTGCCCGTCAGGCCCTTGGTCAGCAGGATCGTGATCGACAGCACGACGAGCACGAGCGAGATCCCGAGCCAGATCTTGCGGGTCCCGACGATGTCGTAGCTGCGCCGTCCCGTGTAGAGGTCGTTGCCCCACTGGGCGAAGTTGACGGCCATCAGGACTCGTTCCCCTCGGTCTGCTCAGCAGCGGCCTTCGCGGCCGCCCGTCGTTCGGCGATCGTCAGCGTGGGGCCGGTGCCCGGGCGGGGACTGACCCGCTGCGGCACGCCGCCGTCGGCCTCCGTCGTGAGCGCGTCGTCCGCGCCCTCCGACGAGGACCGCTCCTCGATCCGCTCGACCTTGCCGCGGCCCACGTAGCGCGTCGCGCCGGGAACACCGAGTCGCGAGGGACTCAGGCCCGAGGCCGGGTGACCCTGGGCGAAGAACCGCCATCGGGCGACGAGCTTCATGAGCGGGTGGGTGAAGAAGAACACCACGAGGATGTCGACGAGTGTCGTGAGCCCCAGCGTGAGCGCGAACCCCTGGACCCCGCCCACCGCGAGGTTGTAGAGGATGACGGCGGCCAGCAGGTTCACGGCGTCCGAGGCGAGGATGGTCCGCTTGGCGCGGCCCCATGCGCGATCGATCGCCGTTCCGAGCGGCCGCCCGTCACGCAGCTCGTCCTTGATGCGTTCGAAGTACACGATGAACGAGTCGGCCGTGAACCCGATCGCCACGATGACACCCGCGATGCCGGGCAACGACAGGCGGAAGTTGATGGACCACGACAGCAGCGAGATGAGCAGGAAGGTCCAGATCGCCGCGACACCCAACGATGCGATCGTGACCGTGGCGAGCGCCCGGTACTGGAAGCACAGGTAGATGACGACGAGCAGGAGGCCGAGAGCACCCGCGAGCAGACCGCGCTGGAGCTGCTCGCTACCGAGCGTCGCGGAGACCTGCTGCTCGCTCTGCACCTCGAACCGCAGCGGCAGGGCGCCGAAGCTGAGCTGCTGGGCGAGCGTGGCGGCCTCGATCCGGGTGAAGTCACCCGAGATCTGCGCCTCCCCGTTGGGGATGATGTCCGTGACAGACGGTGCCGTGATGACGGCCTCGTCGAGGACGACGGCGAACTGGTTGCGCGGGCTCTCGAGCTGACGGATGCGCGTGGTCGTGTCGCGGAACCGGTTGGTGCCCTCGTTGTCGAAGGTGAGGTTCACGACCCACTGGCCCGTGGAGACACCGGTCGACCCGACGCCGAGCCCGGAGGACGCGCTCGAGATGTGCGTGCCGGGGATCTCGATGGGGCCGAGGATGTACTTGAACAGTCCGTTGGCGTCGCACGTGACCATCGCGCGACCGGATGGCGCCACCTCGCGCTCGAGCATCGTCGACGGGTCGGTGCAGTCGATCGTGTTGAAGTCGCGCTGCACCTCCTGCGTGATCCAGCCGAACTCGCTGTACTGCGTCTCGTCCGGGTAGCCGAGGCTCGCCGGGTCCAGGTCCGCGTCCGTGGGCAGGCCCTCGACGCCCTCCTCGGGGTCCTGGCCGGGCACGCCGTAGTCCATCGTGAGCACGGAGCGGAAGTCCATGACCGCGGGGGTGCGCACGAGGTCGAGCGTCGCCTCGTCCGGCTGCCCCGGGAGGCCGACGACGATGTTGCCGCCACCCTGGCTCGTGATCTCCGCCTCGGCGACACCGGAGGCATCGACGCGCTGGCGGATGATCGCGATCGCCTGGTTGATGATGTCGGGCGTGATCGCCTCGTTGTCCTCGGTGACCGGCGTGAGGATGAGCTGCGTCCCACCCTCGAGGTCGAGGGCGAGCTTCGGGGTCCAGGTCGCATCGGACCAGGTCACGCCGGCAAAGAGGACGGCGAACATGACGAGCGCGACGGTGCCGAACGTGGTGAGCGTGCGCACCGGGCGGTATCCGCGGGTGGGGGTTGCCAAGGTATTTTCCTTTGGGAGTTCCGGACGGCTGGAGCGGCCGGAATCAGGGCTTGTCGAGCAGACCGGGGGTCGAGGGGCCGTCGTCGTCGGCGTCCGCCGTGGCGACCTCCTCGGCGTCCTCGACCTCGTCCTCGTACTCGACGGGCGGCTCGTAGGCGCGCGCGATGGCCGCGCGGACCCACGTCGTCACCGACCCGGGAGCGTGCTCGAGCGTCACGATGTCACCGTCGATCTCCGTGACAGTGCCGAGCAGACCGGACGCGGTCAGCACCTCCTGGCCCGGCGCGAGCTCGGCCTGGAACGTCGCCTTCGCCTGCTGCTGCTTGCGGGCCTTGCGCGATGAGAAGAACATGAACACGATCAGGACTGCGAACAGAATGAGGATGGGTTCCACGAGGGATGCTCCAGAGGTATCGAACAGATTCCGGGGCAGTCTAGGCGCTTGCGGGCCACTACCCCTAACGCGCCGCGCTACGAGAACAAGGTGCCCGGGCCCGGGGGCACGGCGAGGCCCAGATGTGCCCATGCGTCGGGGGTCGCGACGCGCCCTCGAGGGGTCCGTCCGATGAGGCCTTCGCGCACGAGGAAGGGCTCCGCGACGGTCTCGACCGTCTCTGGTTCCTCCCCCACCGTCACCGCCAGGGTCGACAACCCGACGGGTCCCCCGCCGAAGCGTTCGCACAGCGCGCGCAGCACCGCGCGGTCGAGCCGGTCGAGCCCACGCTCGTCCACCTCGTACACCTCGAGCGCGGCACGCGCCGCCGCGAGGTCGGCCTTGCCGGTGCCCCGCACCTGCGCCCAGTCGCGCACGCGGCGCAGCAGGCGGTTGGCGATGCGTGGCGTGCCGCGGGACCGGCTCGCGATCTCCGCTCCGGCGACGGCCTCGAGGTCGAGGTCGAGCAGCCGGGCTGAGCGCACGAGCACCTGCTCGAGCTCGCCGTCGGCGTAGAAGTCGAGATGCCCGGTGAACCCGAAGCGGTCGCGCAGCGGGGCGGGGAGCAGGCCCGAACGTGTCGTGGCGCCGACGACGGTGAACGGCGGCAGCGTGAGCGGGATCGCGCTCGCGCCGGCGCCCTTGCCGACCACGACGTCGACGCGGAAGTCCTCCATCGCGACGTAGAGCAGCTCCTCTGCCGGTCGCGCGAGGCGATGGATCTCGTCGATGAAGAGCACCTCGCCCTCCTCGAGCGAGGACAGCACGGCCGCGAGGTCCCCCGCGTGCTGGATCGCCGGCCCGGACGTCACCCGCAAGGAGGCCCCGAGCTCGGCGGCGATGATCATGGCCAGGGTCGTCTTGCCGAGTCCCGGGGGGCCGGCGAGGAGCACGTGGTCGGGTGCGCGGCCGCGGGCGCGGGCGGCGTCGAGCACGAGCGAGAGCTGGTCGCGCACCGTGCGCTGGCCCACGAACTCGTCGAGCCTGCGCGGTCGCAGCGCGGCCTCGGCGGCGCGTTCGAGGTCGCTCGCTCCGGGGTGCACGAGACGTTCGGTCGTGAACTCGTCGTCGTCGGCCCCCGGGACCAGAGAGCCCGTGGGCACGGCGTCGTGCTCAGCCACGGGACGCCCCCAGGAGTCGCAGCGCCCCGCGGAGCACGCCCGCGACGTCCTCGGCGCTCACCGGGTCGTCCCCCGCGTCCTGCAGCACGGTCGCGACGGCGTCCTCGGCCGTGCGCGTGTTCCAGCCCAGCCCCTCGAGGGCCGCGACGACGTCTCCGCGGCGGTCCGCCATCCCGGTCACGGGCACCGACCCGCCGTCGCCCCCGAGCACGGGACCGAGCCGGTCGCCGAGCTCGAGCACGATGCGCTGGGCACCCTTGTGCCCGATCCCCGGCACGCGCTTGAGGGCCGCGAGGTCCTCCGTCGCCACGGCGCGGCGCAGGCCGTCGGGCGTGTGGACGGCGAGCATGGCGAGGGCGAGCCGGGGCCCGACACCGGAGACGGTCTGCAGGATCTCGAACGCGTCGCGCTCGTCACCGCCCGCAAAGCCGAAGAGCGTCAGCGAGTCCTCACGGACGACGAGGCTCGTGGCGAGCTGCGCCTCCTGGCCCAGCCGCAGCATCGCGAGCGTCCCGGGGGTCGCATGCACGAGCATGCCCACCCCGCCGACCTCCACGACCGCGGCGTCGAGCCGTACCGCGAGCACCGTGCCCCGTACCGAGGCGATCATGCGCGCCCTCCCGTTGGTCCGTACAGATGTTCTACGAGGGCCACGCTAGCAAAGCGCCCGCCCGGCTAGCGGCTGCGACGCGCCGCCTGCTCAGCCTGCGCCCACGCCTGCTGCGCCGGGGTCATCACACCGATCGGGCGACGCGCTCCGCCGAGGGCACCCGCGGGTCGCCACAGGTGGCAGATCGCGAGAGCGAGCGCGTCGGAGACGTCCACGGGGCGGATCGGGTCCGCGATGCCGAGGATCTTGCGCACCATCGTCTGCACCTGGGCCTTGTCCGCGCGCCCCGAGCCCGTGACGGCGGCCTTGACCTCGGTGGGGGTGTGGGTCGCGACGGGGATCTTGTGGCGGGCGGCGGCGAGCATCGCGACGCCGGCCACCTGGGCGGTGCCGATCACGGTGCGGACGTTCGCCTGGGCGAAGACCTGCTCGACGGCGACGACGTCGGGCGCATGGGCCTCGAGCCACTCGTCGAGCTGCGTGGCGATGGCGAGCAGCCGCTGGTCGACGTCGTCGTCGGCGCTGCTCGTCAGGACGCCCGAGGCGACGACGACGGCGCGCCGCGGCCCCGTGGCCTCGACCACGCCCACGCCGCAGCGGGTCAGGCCGGGATCGACCCCCAGCACGCGCACGCCACCACCCCACTCTCGCGAGAGCGCTCGCTCGGTCGGCAAGCTCGCCGGGCCCGTTGTCGGGTCCGTCCGCCTCGCACGCTACTCGGCGTCGAGCGCCGCCATGACCTCGTCGCTCGCGTCGAAGTTCGCGTAGACGCTCTGCACGTCGTCGCTGTCCTCGAGCGCGTCGATGAGCCGCAGCACCTTGCGGGCGCCGTCCTCGTCGACCTCGATCTGGGTGGCCGGGTAGAACACGACGTCCGCGGAGTCGTAGTCGATGCCCGCCTCCTGCAGGGCCGAGCGCACCGGGACGAGGTCGGTCGCCTCGCTGAGCACCTCGAACACCTCGCCGAGGTCGTTGACCTCCTCGGCGCCGGCCTCGAGCACTGCCTCCATGACGGCGTCCTCGTCCGTCGCCTCGCCCGGGACTATGACGACGCCCTTGCGGGAGAAGAGGTACGACACCGAACCGGGGTCCGCCATCTGCCCGCCGTTGCGGGTGAACGCGACGCGCACGTCGGAGGCGGCGCGGTTGCGGTTGTCCGTGAGGCACTCGACGAGCACGGCGACACCGCCGGGCGCGTAGCCCTCGTACATGATCGTCTGGTAGTCCGCCCCGCCGGCCTCCTGGCCGGAGCCGCGCTTGACCGCGCGGTCGATGTTGTCGTTCGGGACCGAGGACTTCTTCGCCTTCTGGATCGCGTCGAACAGCGTCGGGTTGCCCGCGGGGTCACCACCACCCGTCCGGGCCGCGACCTCGATGTTCTTGATCAGCTTCGCGAAGAGCTTGCCGCGCCTCGCGTCGATGACCGCCTTCTTGTGCTTGGTAGTGGCCCACTTGGAGTGACCTGACATGCACCTAACCCCTCAACCGCGGTCGGAGACGATCTGGACGAACATGCGGTGCAGGCGCTGGTCCCCCGAGATCTCCGGATGGAACGACGTGGCGACGACGTCGCGCTCACGCACCGCGACAATCCTACCGGCGGCGGGACCCCGCTCCACGGAGGCGAGCACCTCGACCCCGGGGCCGACCTCCTCGACCCACGGCGCACGGATGAAGACGGCGTGCACCGGACGGGTCGCGCTCTCCGGGATCCCCCGCACCTCGAGGTCGGTCTCGAAGGAGTCGACCTGGCGCCCGAACGCGTTGCGGCGCACCGTGATGTCGAGACCGCCGAGCGTGCGCTGGCCCTCGATGCCGTCCTTGATGCGCTCGGCGAGCAGGATCATGCCGGCGCACGAGCCGTAGGCGGGCAGGCCGTCCGCGATGGCGCTGCGCAGCGGTTCGTACAGCTCGAAGATGTGGAGCAGCTTGTCGATCGTCGTGGACTCCCCGCCCGGGATGACGATGCCGTCGACCGCCTCGAGCTCGCCGAGGCGCCGCACGGGCACCGCGCGGGCACCCGATGCCTGGAGCGCGGCGAGGTGCTCGCGCACGTCACCCTGGAGCGCGAGGACACCGACGGTTGGAGCAGAAGTCACGAGCGCGAATCCTACGCCGGACCCGGGACGCCACTCCCGCGCCGGCCGCCCCCGCACCCTGCAGCCTCCCGCGCCGGCCACCCCCGCACCCTGCAGCCTCCCGCCCTCGCACCCAACCGCCCCCCTAGACGGCCCCGCCCAACAGCACCCCGCCCCAACCGGCGACACACGGAGAGTGAAGCCTTAGTTCCCTCACAGGGCGCAAAGTCTTCAGGATGATGCTTGGTGGTACGTCGCCAGGGCGTGACGGAGGCTGCAGTGCGGGCCGCAGGGGCGTGGTTCGCCCGTCCAACCCCGGCGCTGCAGCGCACGGATCACCTGAGCCGCCGTCTCGCACGAGCTCAGCACGACGTGGATCCAGCGGTATCGCAACGTGAGCTCGTCGCGCTCGACCATGGCGGCGTTGTCCCGCCAGACGTCCTTGTCCGTGCGCCCACCAGGGTGACCAAGTTCGCCGTCGAGCTCGACGCGCACCCCGAACGCCGTGTAGATCCGATCGGCTCGAGTCATCACACCACCGAGCACGGTGCGGACCTGGAGCTCGGCACGCGGCAGTCCGTGCGCCCTCTCGACGTCGTGGTGAAAGCGACGCTCGAGCGGTGACTCGATGCCCGCATCAGCCTCGGCGATCAGGTCGCTCACCAAGCGTCGATGGCGGAGCCGAGGGCGGCCCTCGACGATCTCGCGCAGGGCCCAGGGCGCGACCTTGCGCCGATACGCCTGCGTGATGACGCCCATCGCATCGTCCACCGTGCGGGCGCAGTCAAGGAGGTCCACCGCCGTCTGCTCGAGGCTCAGCGCGGGGAGCCGACCGTACGCGGGTGGCATCGACGTGCGTCGCGTGATCCGGATGCCTGGCGCGGGCTTCACCGCTCGCGTCGCAGGCACGCTCACTTCAACGACGCGCGGCAGTTCGCTCGTCATCCCGCGGACGAACGCGGCAGAGCCGTGGCTCAGTGCGGCGCCCTTGCCCGCGTACATCAGGGCCGACCGGGCGCGTTCCCGCCAGGTCATGGACCCCGAGTGCACCACGTACACCCCGCGGTAGGGGCGAAGCCAGTGGCCGTTGCGGGCGAACCACGACGCGCGCTTGCCGCTCATCCCGAGTGCCACGCACTGGGCCGCCGTGACACAGCCGTCCTGCTCCGCAGCGAGCTCGATCACGGCGGCGAGAACGGGATCCATGCGCCGAGTGTGCCGACCACCACATCACTCCCGCCGCAGCCCCCTGCCCCGCTGTGGACCACCCCACGCCACGCACCAGGCCAGCCAACGTGATCCAGAAGCCTTAGCGCCCTCACAGGGATCAAAGGCTTCACGCTCCCGGCGCGGCGGGCGGCGGGGTGGGGGTGGGGGCTGAGCGCCGCAGCGGGCGGCGGGTGCCGGGCGGGCGGCGGGTGCCGGGGCAGGCGAGGGGGTGGGGGCTGAGCGCCGGGGCGGGCGGCGGGTGCCGGGGCGGGCGGCGGGCGGCGGAGCCGGGGGGCGGGGCCGTGGGCGGCCTGGGGCGGGAGTCCTGGTGCTGGTCCTGGGTCGGGGGCCGTCAGCGTGGCTACGCTCGTGGGGTGAGCGAATCGCAGCTGACGACCGCACGGCCCTCCGCCAAGGGGCCATGGACCCTCATCGTGATCGGAGCGGTCGCGCTGCTGCTCGCCGTCGCCGTTGGCGTGGTCAGCGCCGTCTTCGCCGCGCGCGCCATGCCGCTCGGCATCCTCACGCTCGGCGGGGAGCCCGGCAGCGACGTCCTCGTGGTGGTGGAGGCACCGGGCACGGGCCACGTCGAGCTCGCGGCCGACACGGAGTACGGGCTGATGCTCGTCGTGCCCGCGAGCCAGGCGCCGGGCCGGCTCGGCGACCACATTGACGTCACGGGCCCGGGTGGTGAGGCCCTCGCCGTTTCGTCCGGCGCGTCGATCAACCTCACGGTGGCCAACGGCGGCCAGAGCGGTCACGTCGTCGGCTCCGTCCGCCCGACGACGACGGGGACGCACGAGCTGACCGTTCCCGAGCCTGTCGGGAGCGGCACCGCCCGCGTGTTCGTCGCGGAGCTCCCCGAGACCGGCACGTTCGTCGCGGGCATCTTCGGCGGCGTCGTTGGCTTCATCGCGGCCGTCTTCCTCGGCATCACCGGGGTGGGGCTGCTGTGCGGCGGCCTCATCTGGCGCGTCCTCCGGCGCGGGGCGTCTCCTCCGCCACGGCAGTCCGCCGTCGCTCCCCCGCTGCACTGACCGCGGCTGTACTGACCGCGTCTGCACTGACCACGGGTGCACCGACCAACGCTCTCCTGACCACGGGGTGACCCACCACGGGCGCCTCTATCCTCGGCAGATGACGTCTCCGTTCGACGCACTCGGTGCGCGAGCCGCCGGCCTCGACGCCGAGCACGCCGCGACGGACCTGCGCGAGCTCTTCGACCTGCCACCCGGGGTGGTCTACCTCGACGGCAACTCGCTCGGCGCCCTCCCGCGCTCCGTGCCCGCCGCCGTGGCCCGTGTGGTCCAGGAGCAGTGGGGCCGCGACCTCATCGCCTCGTGGAACACGCACGGCTGGTGGGACGCCCCGACGCGGGTCGGGGACCGGATCGCCACACTCCTTGGCGCGGCCCCGGGGCAGGTCGTGGTGGGCAACTCCACGTCGGTCAACCTCTTCCAGGTGTTCAGGGCAGCCGCCCGGTTGCGCCCGGGGCGTCGCGTCGTCGTCACCGACCCGGGTTCGTTCCCCACCGACCTCTACGTGCTGTCGGGCGCGGCGGCCGACGTCGGCTGGGAGATCGTCCTCGCCTCACCGCCCGAGGTCCCCGGGGTCCTGAGGCAGTACGACGACGACGTCGCCCTCCTCGCGCTGTCACACGTCGACTACCGCACGGGCGAGCTGTGGGACCTGCCGGCACTGACTGCAGCCGCGCACGAGGTGGGCGCGCTCGCGATGTGGGACCTGTGCCACTCGGCCGGCGCGGTCCCGGCAGGGCTCGACGAGCACGACGTCGACCTCGCGGTGGGCTGCGGCTACAAGTACCTCAACGGCGGACCGGGCGCCCCGGCGTTCACGTTCGTAGCCGAGAAGCACCTCGCGGCCTTCGAACCGGCGATCCGCGGCTGGCACGGCCACGACACCCCGTTCGCGATGAGCCCCGAGCACGCCTTCGCCGCCGGGATCACCCGCGCCCGTATCGGCACCCCGCCCCTCGTCTCGCTGCTCGCGCTCGAGGCGGCGCTCGACGTCTTCGACGAGCTGAGCGTGGCCGACCTGCGCGCACGCTCGCTGTCGCTCACGGGATTCTTCATCGACTGCCTCGACGCGCTCGTGCCCGAGGTCGAGCTCGTGACACCACGCGACCCGGCCCGCCGGGGCTCTCACGTGGCGGTGCGGCATCCCGAGGCGTTCGCCGTCGTGCAGGCGCTCATCGCACGCGGCGTGATCGGCGACTTCCGCGAACCCGGGCTCGTGCGACTCGGCGTCGCCGCGCCCTACCTGACCCACTCCGACGTTCTCGCCGCGGCTACCACCTTGCGCAAGGTCCTCGACGCCGAGGAGCACCTCGACCCGGCGAACCAGCGTCGTGGCGCTGTCACCTGACCGCGCGGACAGGAAGGCACGCGAAGCAACGTCAGCGGAACGAGTCCGCGACCGCCTGCAGCCGCGCCCGGTAGTCGGCCCACCACTGCACCGAGTAGCCCTCGTCACCACCGGGCAGGTTCGAGTTGTCCTGGCGCAGCCCCACCTCACCGTCGATGAGCTCTCTGACGATGTCCGCGTGGCCAGCATGCCGGTTGAGCTCCGCCAGCGTGTGCACCAGGATCGTGTGCAGGGTGACGTCCGCTCGCTCGGGGCCCCACCAGGGCACGTGGCCCGGCGAGTCGAGCTCGAGGGCGTCGATGGTCGCGGCGGCCTCCGCGGCAGCGATGTCCAGCAGCCCGACGACGTACTCCGACGACTCGTCTTCCGTGGCCCACATGTCGGCGTTGGGCTCGTCCTCGGGTAGTGGTGGCAGCGCCGTCGGACGGCCGAAGACGAGCCCGAAGTACTCGCCGCACACGATCGCGACGTGCTTGGCGATGCCGAGAAGGTTCGTCCCCGTCGCCACGAGCGGACGGCGCAGCTCGTGCTCAGGCAGTCCTTCGAGCTTCCAGCGCAACGTAGCGAAGCCGGTCAGCAGGTAGCGCCGCAGGGTCTCCTTGGCGTCGTCGGGCTCACGAGTCATCGACCGATCGTGTCACGCACGGTGCGTCTCGTCGCGCTGATTCTCGCCGCTGCGCGGCCGCTCAGTCCGTGTCGAGGCCGAGGTCCCGCGTGACGCCGTCCCAGCCACCGAGGAGCGGGCGGGCCAGGTCAGCGAGTCCCGCCGGGAACACCTCGATCGTGACGGCAGCGAGCTCGTCGAGGTCGAACCAGCGCACCTCGTCCATGAACTCGACCTCGGCGGCCTCCCAGCCCGAGTAGTCGAGCGGACCGGCACCGGTCACGCGCGCGAGAAAGAACTCCTCGTCCTGGCGCACGAGCTGGGCCCGGAAGTCGAACACGGCCTGCCGCAGGAACACCGGACCCTGGAAGGTGTCCGGGGCGAGCCGGATGCCGGTCTCCTCGAACAGCTCGCGCGAAGCCGCCTGCGCCGACGACTCGCCGACGCCGATCCCGCCGCCCACCGTGAACCACCACGACCGTTCGGGCTGGTCGACGTCGTGCCCGCGAACGAGCAGCAGCCGGTCGAGCTCGTCGAACAGCAGCACCCGCGCACCGCGCCGAAAGGGCACGCCGTCGGCCCCTGACACCCACTCGGGACCGAGCGAGAGGCGAGGCTGCTCGAGCCTCGACTCGTGACGCGCGCCGTGGTCCAGGTCCGGGACCTCCTCCCCCGACGGGGGTGTCGCGGGAGCCGTGGTCATGCCGATCAGGGTAGTCGAGCCCGACGATCGCGCCCATGGCCCACTCCCCTCGTGGCGCTCCGCCCAGGCACTAGTGACCCCGGGCTCCTCGTGGCGCGCGCAGACGGTAGACGTCACCACGCACGATGCAGGGCAACGGAAGGCCCGTCAGCCAGGATCGGTGAACGAGACCGGCTTGCCGGCGGCGCGCGCGAAGGCGATCTCCGTGCTCGTGGACTCGCCGATGTACCCGCCGGGATTGACGACCAGCACCCGGTCCGCGAGGTCGATCTTGCGCAGGTGGAGGGCGCCCAGCGCAGCCCTCTGCTCGCTGGTGACTACCCCGCCCACGTCGACGGGCGCGACGACGACGGCGCCCGCCAAGGAGAGGTCCCGGTTCGCCGCACGCATCTCGTCCAGGAACCGCATCGAACCGCAGATGCAGACGATCTCAGGTCGGTCCGGCACGGCTCGCCAGCGAGTCGCCTCGGCTACCAACCGCGCTCGGCGAGTCGGTGCGGCTCGGGGACGTCCTCCACGTTGATGCCCACCATGGCCTCGCCGAGCCCGCGCGAGACCTTGGCGATCACGTCGGGGTCGTCGTGGAACGTCGTGGCCTTGACGATCGCGGCGGCGCGCTCGGCCGGGTTGCCGGACTTGAAGATGCCGGAGCCCACGAACACTCCCTCGGCGCCGAGCTGCATCATCATCGCGGCGTCGGCCGGCGTGGCGATGCCGCCCGCGGTGAACAGCACGACGGGGAGCTTGCCGGCCTCGGCGACCTCCTTGACGAGGTCGTAGGGCGCCTGCAGCTCCTTGGCCGCGACGTAGAGCTCGTCGGCGGGCAGCGACGTGAGGCGCCGGATCTCGTCGCGGATCTGGCGCATGTGCGTCGTCGCGTTGGAGACGTCGCCGGTGCCAGCCTCGCCCTTGGAGCGGATCATCGCCGCGCCCTCGGTGATGCGCCGCAGCGCCTCGCCCAGATTGGTCGCCCCGCACACGAACGGCACGGTGAACGCCCACTTGTCGATGTGGTGGGTGTAGTCGGCCGGGGTCAGCACCTCGGACTCGTCGACGTAGTCCACTCCGAGGCTCTGCAGCACCTGCGCCTCGACGAAGTGCCCGATGCGCGCCTTGGCCATGACGGGGATCGAGACGGCCTCGATGATGCCGTCGATGAGGTCCGGGTCGGACATACGCGCGACCCCGCCCTGTGCCCGGATGTCCGCGGGGACCCGCTCGAGCGCCATGACGGCGACGGCGCCGGCGTCCTCGGCGATCTTGGCCTGCTCGGCGGTGACGACGTCCATGATGACGCCGCCCTTGAGCATCTCCGCCATCCCGCGCTTGACGCGGGTGGTGCCTGCGACGGGCTCGGACTGGGAGTCAACCACTGCGGACCTCACTGGAGCTGGGTCGGGCGCTCGCGCCCGCGTTTCGGTGCCGACGGCGTACGCCGCGACAAGGGATACCCCATCGTAGTCCGGGCCGGCCGAGCCACGGCCACGGGATTCTCCTCGCGAGACGAACGACGGTGGCCGACGGCGCACACCCCGCGGGACCGTGCCCCTCAGACCCCGAGCACCTGGGCGACGCGGGCCCTCGCCTGTGCGGCCCGCGCGGCGAGCACCTGCTCGTCCGCGATCCCCTCGGCGCCCGCGCGGCGGTGCAGCACGCGATGGCGCTGGAAGGCGAGCGCCGTCGCGGCGTCCTGGAACTCCCGCAGCGCGTCCTCACCGCCGGGCCCACGCACCTGGCGCGCCCACCGGCGGGCGCCCGCGCGCCGCGACAGGGAGCTCAGCATGTGGAGGTCCGCCGCCGTGAACCAGCCGGCACCTTGGTACGGCGCGAGCCCTTGCGCGACGGCGAGCCCTTCCTGCTTGCGCAGCCAGAAGACGAGCAGCACCGCGCCGATGAAGAGCGGGACCTGCACGAAGATGTAGCCGACGAGGAACCCCCCGCCGTCGCCGAGCATCGCCGAGCCGTTCCACAGCGCGTGGAGCCCCACCGCGCCGAGCCAGCCGAGCGGCGCGGCCCAGACCCACGTGAGCCCGCCGCGGCGCGCCGCCCAGCCGAGCGCGAAGCCGATGCACGCCGTGAACATCAGGTGCGCGAACGGGGAGAACAGTGCCCGCAGCGCGAAGACGAGGGCGACCGGGGCGCCGTCCTCGGCGCCGTACTGGTGCGCCTGCGCGAAGTACAGGACGTTCTCGACTGCGGCGAAGCCCGTGGCCACCGTCGCGGCATAGACGAGCCCGTCCACGGGCCCGTCCACGTGCCGGCGCCACCACAGGAAGATGAGCAGGACGCCCAGCCCCTTCGCCGTCTCCTCGACGACCGGTGCGACCACGACGGCGGTCACGGCCTGGGCGGACCCCTCGTCGAACCCGCTCTGGACCAGCACGAGCATCGCCCCCGTGTTGGACACGAGGGAGACGACGACCGACACCCCGGCACCCCAGGCGAACGCGAACCACAGCGCGGCGCGCGGCTCGGGCTCCCAGCGGTCGACCCACCGGATCGTGAGCAGCAGCGCCGCGAGGGGTACGAGCGCGAGCAGGGTCGCGACGATGACGGATCCCGGGCCGATGGCGAACGCGAGGAACACCACGACGCCGACGGCGAGCACCAGGCCGACCGCGGCGCCGAACACAGCCCCTCGCATGCCGCTGCCTCGGTAGTCCATACCGCCCTGGAACTGCGCGCCGCCTCGATGCTGCAAGCCGCCCCGGTACTCCATCAGGTCACGCTGCCCGGCCGCGGCATGCCGTCGGGCCACGCGTCGTCGATCTCGATCGTCTGCGGCATCTCGGCGTGCCCGGCGAGCCGGAAGGCGCGCACGAGGAGCTTGCGCCGCACCCGCTGGGCCTGCGCGACGGACTCGTTGTGGAAGCGGCGCGCGAGCTGCACCCGGTACCAGGCCTGGGCGAGGTCGTCGAGGAGCCGCGCACCCACCGGGTCGGCCTGCAGGGTGGCCACCTCGCCCGGGTCGTCGAGCACCGTGCACAGGATCCCGCTCAGCCCGCTCTCGACCTGCTCCCGCTCGTGGTCCGGGCCTTCCCAGTCGGCGATGTCGAGGGCCTCGAACGCCCCCTCGGCGATGAGGACGCTCGAGACGGGGTCGATGCGCCCGGAGCTCGCGAGCTCGGCCGCCACCGCGGCGCGTCGCACGAGCTGGGTGTCGAGCGTCACCCGCGTCGCCGCGACCTTGCGGTGCAGGCGGTCGAGACGGTTGGCGCGCAGCCACGTGAGCCACACCGCCAGGCCGAGGGCGAGCGTGACGCCGAGCAGGATCTCCGCGGTGGTCACGTCGCCTCCCCGCGCTCGGTGCCGCCGCTGGCACCGGGATCGGGCACGTCGTCAGGATCGCCGGCGATGCGCCCGGCCGCCGGGTCCACGCCGACCGTGCGATGGGCGCTGCCGAGCACCATCTCGTACACCGTGAGCACCTGGTCGGTGACGACACCCCAGTCGTACCGGCCGCGCACCGTCGCCCCGCGCGCCCGCACGGTCTCGCGCAGCTCCGGGTCCGTGAGGACACGCACGAGCGTGCGGCCCAGGTCTGCCGAGTCGCCGTTGCGGAACAGCACCCCGGCCTTGCCGTCGTCGAGCACGCGCCGGAAGGCACCGAGGTCGCTCGAGACGACGACGGCGCCCGCGCTCATGGCCTCGACGAGCACGATGCCGAACGACTCCCCGCCCGTCTGGGGTGCGACGTAGACGTCGACGGAGGACAGCAGCGCGGCCTTGTCCTCCTCGCTCACCCCGCCGAGGAACTCGACGGCCGACGCCGCCTCCCCGATGAGCTCACGCGCCTCGTCCGGGCCCGTCTCGCCCATGCCCGCGATGAGGAACCGTGCCCCGGGGATCGCGCGCAGCACGGCGGGGACGGCCCCGAGCAGCACGGGCAGCCCCTTGCGCGGCTCGTCGAGCCGACCCAGGAACGCGATCGTGGGTGCCTCGGGGGTCCCGGTCCACCGGGGATCGGCGTCGGCGTCCGCGTACTGCTGCGTGTAGACACCGTTCGGGACGACGACGGCGTCCCCGCCGAGGTGCTCGATGAGGGTGCGCCGCGCATCCTCGGAGACGGCGATGCGCGCCCCGATCTTCTCGAGCGACGGGCGCACGATCGGGTAGGACGCCTGCAGGATGCGTGAGCGGACCTGCGCCGAGTGGAACGTCGCGACGATCGGCCCGTCCGCGATCCACAGCGCGAGCATCCCGACGCTCGGTGTCACGGGCTCGTGGAGGTGGAGCAGGTCGAAGTCGCCGGCGCGTAGCCAGCGGCGCACGCGTGCCGCAGTGACAGGCCCGAACGTCATGCGCGCCACGGCGCCGTTGTAGCGCACCGGTATCGAGCGACCCGCGGCGGTGACGTACTCCGGCACCGGGGTCTCGTCGTCGGCCGGGGCGAGGACCGAGACCTCGTGCCCGCGCGCGATGAGCGCCTCGGCGAGATCACGGATGTGGAACTGCACCCCGCCGGGAACATCGAAGGAGTAGGGGCTGACGATGCCGATGCGCAACGACCTTCCCGCGCCACTCGCACGTCTCTTGGGGCTCATCGCGCCTCGCCTCCGCCCGCGGTGACGCGCGCGTAACGCTCCGGGTCGAGATCGGAGACGAACACCTTCTGCAGCATGTGCCAGTCCTGCGGGTGCTCGGCGATGTCACCGGCCAAGGTGTCGACCCACCCCTGCGTGAGGTGGTGGAGCCGGTCCGCGCGCGGCACACCGTCCGGGAGCTCGACGGCGGGGTGGAACCGGAGCACGATCCCCCAGCGAGAGCGCGCGGCGCGACGACGGGCGCCACGCAGCCGCTCGTAGAAGATCCCGGTGGGCACGACGGGCGCCCCGGTGGCGATGCCGAGGGCCGCGGGGCCGACGGCGACTCGTGACCGCTCGCCGAAGAGGTCGACCTCGACGCCGCGCGCCGTGAGGTCCCGGTCCGCGAGCAGCGGGACGAGCTGTCCGCCACCGCGCACGATCCGCACGAGCTGCCGGAACACGTCGCTGCCGCTCTCGAGGGGCACGATCGCGATGCCGATGCCCTCGCGCAAGGCCACGAACTCCTCGAAGAGCTCCCGCGGCTCGAGCACCTCGGCCACCGACGTCACCGGGGCGAGCTCACGAGCCGCCCACGCCCCGGCGAGGTCCCAGTTGCCCATGTGGGTCAGTGCGAGCACGACGGACCGCCCCTGGGCGAAGTGCTCCCGCAGCGCCTCGTGGCCCTCGGGTCGGACCCGGGCCTGGAGCTGGTCCTCACCGAGGCGGTGCACCTCGAAGATCTCGGCGTAGTAGCGCAGGTAGGAGGCCATGCCCGCTCGGCTGAGTCGCCGGATCCCCCGCGGGTCGAGCTCGGGACGCACGCGGCGCAGGTTCGCCTCGAGCTGCCGCACCCCGCCCACGCGCGCGACCCACGCCAGGAACGCGGCCGCCGCACACATCGCGCGCACGAGACCGATGGGGGCGCGCTGGGCAATGCGCCACACGCGCGCGAACGCGGTACCGGACATCAGGGCCGCTCCCGGACCTGCGCCCGCACGGTGGCGGCGCGCTGCACGATCGTGACGAGCGCGGCGAGGCTCAGCAGCCCGAGAGCCACCGTCAGCACCGCGACGGGTGCCCCCATGCCGACGACGCCCGTCGCGACGAGCACGACGGCGAGCCGGTCCGCGCGCTCGGCGATCCCGACGTTCGCGGTGAGGCCGAGCCCCTCGGCGCGAGCCCGCGCGTAGGGCACGACGGAGCCGAGGACGAGGGCGGCGAGGGCCAGCAGCGCGGTGAGCCGCGAGTCGCCCTCCCCGGTGAACCAGATGACGAGACCCGCGAAGATCGCGGCGTCGGCGACCCGGTCGAGCGTCGAGTCGAGGAACGCTCCCCACGGTCCCGCCCGGCCCGACAGGCGCGCCATCGTGCCGTCGAGCATGTCCGTCAGCACGAACAGGGCGATCACGAGCGTGCCGACCAGGAGGTGCCCGGTCGGGTACGCCCACAGCGCGGCGACGACGACGACGACGGTCCCTGCGACCGTCACGGCGTCGGGACCGATCCCCCGGGCCAGCAGGAAGCGCGCCACCGGCGTGACGACGACCGAGACGGCGTCGCGCAAGAAGTTCAGCACCCTCAGCCCTCCCGCACCCTCACGCGTCCGCGCCCGGCGACGCGTCGGCGGCCGGCCATGCGGCCGCGAGGCGTTCGCGCGTGGTGGCGAGCAGCTCGGGCAGGGACTTCGTCTGCGCCACGATCGGCAGGAAGTTCGCGTCACCGCGCCAGCGGGGCACGGCGTGCTGGTGCACGTGGCCCGTGATGCCCGCGCCGGCCACCGCACCGAGGTTCATGCCGAGGTTCACGCCGTCGGCCCCGTAACCCTCGCGCAGCACGCGCACCGCCGCCTGCGTCAGGAGCGCGAGCTCGACGGTCTCCTCGCGGTCGAGGTCAGCAAGGTCGCCCACGTGGCGATAGGGGCACACGAGCACGTGGCCCGTGTTGTAGGGGTAGCGGTTGAGCACGACGTAGGCGTGCGTGCCACGCGCGACGACGAGACCCTCGGCGTCGTCGAGGGTCGGGACCACGCAGAACGGGCAGTCCTTCGTGTCTCTTGCCCCCGAGACGGGCTTCGCCGGCCCGTCGATGTACGTCATGCGGTGGGGGGTCCACAGGCGCTCGAAGCGGTCCGGGTCGCCCGCGCGGGTCTCATCCGCCAGGGGCTCGCCGTCGTCCCCCACGTCAGGCGTCCGCCCGCTCGCGCACCGCCGCGACGATCCGGGCGACCGCCTCGTCGACGGGCGCGCCGTTGTCCTGCGTGCCGTCGCGGTAGCGGAACGACACGGCCCCCGCCTCGACGTCCTCGCCGCCCGCGATGAGCACGAACGGCACCTTCTGGGTGCTCGCCGTGCGGATCTTCTTGCCGAAGCGGTCGTCGGACAGGTCGATCTCGGCGCGGATGCCCTCGGCCCGCAACCGGTCCACGACCTGCTGCAGGTAGTCGTTGAACGGTTCGGCCACGGGCACGGCGAGCACCTGGACGGGCGCGAGCCACGCGGGGAAGGCCCCGGCGTAGTGCTCGACGAGGATCGCGAAGAACCGCTCGATCGAGCCGAAGAGCGCCCGGTGGATCATGACGGGGCGCTGGCGCGAGCCGTCCGCCGCGGTGTACTCGAGGTCGAAGAGCTCCGGCTCGAAGAAGTCGAGCTGGATGGTCGAGAGCTGCCACGTGCGGCCGATCGCGTCCTTCGCCTGGACGGAGATCTTGGGGCCGTAGAACGCGGCGCCACCCGGGTCGTCGACGAGCTCGAGCCCGGAGTCCGTGGCCACCTCGCGCAGGGTCTCGGTCGCGGACTCCCACGTCGCGTCGTCCCCGACCGACTTCTCCGGGTCGCGGGTCGACAGCTCGAGGTAGAAGTCGTTCAGTCCGTAGTCGCGCAGCAGGTCGAGCACGAAGGTGAGCAGCGAGGCGAGCTCGTCACGCATCTGCTCGGTGGTGGTGTAGATGTGCGCGTCGTCCTGGGTGAAGCCTCGGGCGCGGGTCATGCCGTGAACCACACCGGACTTCTCGTAGCGGTAGACCATGCCGAACTCGAAGAGCCGCAGCGGCAGCTCGCGGTACGAGCGCCCGCGCGAGGAGTAGACGAGGTTGTGCATCGGGCAGTTCATGGGCTTGAGGTAGTAGTCCTGGCCCTGCCGCTTGATGTTGCCCGCCTCGTCGCGCTCCTCGTCGAGGTGCATCGGCGGGTACATCCCGTCCGCGTACCACTCGAGGTGCCGCGAGGTCTCGAAGAGCCGCGCCTTGGTGATGTGCGGGGTGTTGACGAACGAGTAGCCCGCCTCGACGTGGCGCCGGCGCGAGTACTCCTCCATCTCCATGCGGATGATGCCGCCCTTGGGGTGGAACACGGGCAGCCCCGAGCCGATCTCCTCCGGGAAGGAGAACAGGTCGAGCTCGTTGCCGAGGCGCCGGTGGTCACGCCGCTCGGCCTCGGCGAGCCGGTCGAGGTGCGCGCGCAGCTCGTCCTTGCTCGGCCATGCGGTGCCGTAGACGCGCTGCAGCTGCGGGTTCTTCTCGCTGCCGCGCCAGTAGGCCGCGGCGGAGCGGGTGAGCTGGAAGCCGTTGCCGAGCAGCTTGGTGCTCGGCAGGTGCGGCCCACGGCACAGGTCCTGCCACGCGACGGACTCGGTCTCGCGGCCGGGCGCGCGCACGTTCTGGTAGATGCTCAGTCCCCCGGCGCCCACCTCGACGCTCGAGCCGTCGTCGGCGCTCGCGGTTCCCTTGAGGCCGATGAGCTCGAGCTTGTACGGCTCGGAGGCGAGCTCCGCGCGGGCCTCGTCGTCGGACACGTCCCACCGCCGGAACGCCTGGCCCTCCTTGACGATCCGGTTCATGACCTTCTCGAGGGCACGCAGGTCCTCCGGGGTGAACGGGGTCTCGACGTCGAAGTCGTAGTAGAAGCCGTCGGTGATGGGCGGGCCGATGCCGAGCTTCGCGGCGGGGTTGACCTCCTGGACCGCCTGGGCGAGGACGTGCGCGGCGGAGTGGCGCAGCACCTCGAGCCCCTCGGGCGAGTCGATCGTCACCGCCTCGACGACGTCGCCGTCCGCGAGCGGGAGGTGCAGGTCACGCAGCTCGCCGTCGACCTTGACGACGACGACGTCCCGGCGCGAGGCGAACAGGTCCGTGCCCGTCGTGCCTCCGGCCACCTGGGTGGGTGCGCCGTCGACGGTCAGGGTGATCTGCTCGGACACGGATGTGCTCCTCGGTGCTGGTCGGGACGCCCCGAACGGGGCACGTCGATGCTACCGACACACGCGCGGGGGCGGCCCTGGCATTTCCCGGGACCGCCCCCACGTGAGGCGTCGGTCAGTCGTTGGCTTCCTTCGCCTTCGCCGCGAGCGAGTCGACGACGGTGTCGATCTTGTCCGGCGTGTGCTGCTTGATGGCCTCGGCGGCCTTGTCGACGTTCTCGTCGGTCGCGAGGTCCTTCGCCTTGTCGAGGAGACCGTCCACGCCGCCGACCGCGTCCTTGGCCTTGTCGAAGAGTCCGTCGGTGCCCATCCCACACTCCTGTTCGTTCGTCCTCCGCGGGCGGCTGATCCCGCTAGGACGAACCTAGACCCATGGGCGCGATCGGGCGTCTCGGGCCCCCGGCAGCGGCCCGGGACGGCTCTCGGGGTTCCGCATCCTGAGACAAATCGCCCACGGACGGCGTAGTCTGGGGTGCTGGCGTAGTCCGAGAGGGTGAGTTAGATCGTGCGAAACGGACATCACCGAACGTGTCCGGTAAGCGCATTCAGTGGGCCTGACCTGCGGGATCACTCGCAACGAAATCCGTAGGTGGGACTTAGGCCCTAGAAACTGGGGCTAGACGTCGAGCCATAGGGGTGGGCGATACTGGGTTCGAACCAGTGACCTCCTCGGTGTGAACGAGGCGCTCTACCACTGAGCCAATCGCCCGCTGCTCTCGAGCAACTCGAGAGAGCGACGAGGAAAGGTTACAGGTTCCGGTGCGAAGTTCCGAAACGGGCGCGACGCACGCCGAGGAAGGCGCACTCCAACGAGAGGGGACCGGGATGACCGTGCAGGGATCCGACGTGGTCGATGTCGTCACCATGCAGCTCGTGCTCTCCGACGCGACCGTGCTACCCGTCACGACAGAGCTCTCCTTCGTGGCAAGCGATCCCTACACCATCCGCGCCACCTTCTCGGGGCAGAGCGCGATGTCGACCTGGCTCTTCGGCCGTGAGCTCCTCCAGGAGGGACTCGAGTCCCCGGAAGAAGCGCCTGCCGGAGTGGGCGACGTGCGGATCTGGCGCGACGAGGATCCCGCCTACGTGCTCATCGCGCTCTACGGGATCGAGGGTGAAGCGCTGCTCGCCTGCCCCGTCGAGCCCCTGTCGCGGTTCCTCGCCACGACGGCGACGCTCGTGCCCCCGGGCCACGAGAGCGACTCCATGGCGGACCAGATCACGGCGTTCATCGCCGCGCTCAGCTCCTAGGACGCCCGCCCGACCACCTGCCAGCGAGGCCCTACGGGTCGATCTGCTCGCGGCGTCGCTCTGCGAAGACGGCCATCGCCGCCTCGGTGATCTCCCCCGGCGCGACCGCCGTGCCGTCGAGCGCCACGACGGGTACGAGGTTGCGGATCGATCCGGCGAGCGCTAGGTGCGCCCTTCCCGCCTCGACCTCGTCCAGCAAGTCGTAGCGCAGCTCCCCTGGTGCGGCATCCCGGACGGGCAGCCCCGCCGACGCGCACCACTCGAGGACGAGCTCGCGCGTGATGCCCTCGAGACACCCGCTCGACAGGTGCGGAGTGAGCAGCTCGCCGCCGCGCTCGACGAAGACGTTCGACGCCGTGCCCTCGCACAGCTCCCCCACCGTGTTGGCGAGCAGGGCCTCGTCTGCGCCCGCGTCCCGCGCCGCGGCGAGCGCGACGACGTTCTCGGCGTAGGACGTCGTCTTGAGGCCGACGACGGCCGAGCGTTCGTTGCGCACCCACGGCACCCTGATGACACGTGCCGGTGCGGGTGGTCCGGCCGGCCCCGCCAAGACGAGCACGGTCTGCCGGCCGGCGTCCGGCGGCTCACGGAACGAGCCGAGCGGGCCCGGGCCGTCCGTCACCGTGATGCGCAGGCGGCCGGCGTCGGGCTTCGCCGCGAGGACGCCCGCGATGCCCTCGCGGATCCGCGGCTCGTCGGGGGGCGCGAGACCGAGCCCGGCCGCGCCGCGCGCGAGTCGTGCGAGGTGACGCGTGAGGGCGAAGACCTGGCCGTCGTACACCGCGCACGTCTCGAAGACGCCGTCGCCGACGGTCAGCCCGTGGTCCACGCCGCTCACGAGGGGCTCGTCCGGTCCCACGACACGTCCGTCGTGCCAGATCGCGATGCTCATGCCGTCCAGTCTGACCCGCCCGAGGCGATCGCGACGAGGCGGCGCGCCTTGAGCTCGGTCTCCTCCCACTCCGCGGCCGGGTCAGAACCCCACGTGATGCCGGCGCCGGTGCCGAAGCGGAGCGTGCCGCCGTCGGACTCGTCCCACCAGAAGGTGCGGATCGCGACACCGAGTTCGGCCGTCCCGGCGTCCGCGTCGATCCAGCCGAACGCCCCGCAGTAGGGGCCGCGTGCGACCGGCTCGAGCGACTCGATGGTGCGCAGCGCCGAGGACTTCGGTGCGCCGGACACCGAGCCGGGCGGGTACGTCGCTGCGAGGATCCGGGACCACGCGTCCGGGGCGGTGCGCAGCTCCGGCAGCAACGTGCCCGAGACCGTCGAGACGAGGTGGACGAGGCCGGGGTGGTGCTCCACGGCGAGCAGCGCGAGCACGTCGACGGTGCCCGGCGCGCACACCCGCTGGAGATCGTTGCGCACGAGATCGGTGATCATGACGTTCTCGGCGCGGTCCTTGTCGCTCAGGCCCGAGGCGTGCGTCGCGGTGCCCTTGATGGGGCCGGACGTGAGAGCGCCCTCGGCCAGGCGCAGGAAGAGCTCGGGCGTCGCCGAGACGACCCACGCCGGGGGGACGTCGCCGCCCCGAGGCACGTGCAGCAGACCGGCGTAGGGGGCGGGATTGCTGTGAGCGAGCCGGGCCGCGAGGGCGGGTGCGCTGGGCTCGGTGCCGTCGTCGGACACCGGGAGCGGTGCGCTCAGCACGCGGCAGATGTTGGCCTGGTAGACGTCGCCCTCGTGGATCGCCTCCCGTGCGGCGGTGACGGCGGCCTCGTACTCTCCCCGGGACATCGAGGTGCGCCACGTCGAGGGCTCTGGGCCGCGCCAGGCGTCGGGACCGGTGCGCGGCTGGGTCGGTGGGGCGCCGTCGGGCCCGATGCCGCCGTCGGGCAAGGTCCCGCCGTCGGGCAGCGCTCCGCCGTCGTCGTCCCGCGTCCGCTCGATGTGCGCGAACCGCCACGCCCGCACCCGTCCCTCGAACTCGCCGACGACGGCCCACCAGCCCCCTGCCGCGACCCGCTCCGGCTCGGCACGCAGGTCGACGCACTCGACGACCTCGGTGGCCCGGACACCGGCGAAGCGCGCGGTCGCGGGCTGACGCGGCGAGATCTCGCGGCTGGCGGGGGTGGTCACCGAGCCACCGTACCGAGGGGTGGCGACTCGCGGGGTGCCGGTTGGACGATGGCGCGCTCGGTCGGTTAGAGTCTCCGATGCAGCCTCGGCGGGGAACACCCGGTCGAAGCCGCGCGGACGTGGCTCAGTTGGTAGAGCATCACCTTGCCAAGGTGAGGGTCGCGGGTTCGAATCCCGTCGTCCGCTCTGAGGCACGCTGCCATAGACAGCTCGCGGGGCTGGCGGGCACGAGTCTCGTGGTGGAGTGGCCGAGAGGCGAGGCAGCGGCCTGCAAAGCCGTATACGTGGGTTCGAATCCCATCTCCACCTCGCATCAACGGGCGATTGGCGCAGCGGTAGCGCGCTTCCCTGACACGGAAGAGGTCACTGGTTCGATCCCAGTATCGCCCACCAGCGCGCCGAAGGCCGTCCCGAGGAGACTCGGGACGGCCTCTTCTTGCTCCTCGAATGGCCTTTCCACCCAAACTGCCACCCCAACCAGCGTTTCGCGGTCGCCGGCGGACGGTACTGGTCAGGGGCGGTTCGGGACCGAGCCGGAGCGCCCGTCTAGGCCTCCCCGGTTCGCCGTCAGTCCTTCAGGGTGCCCGACAGCGTCTCCATGGCGCCCCGGGCAGCGGCGTTGGACATGTGCCCGTAGACGTGGGCGTGAACGCGGATGTCTGCATGACCCATGCATGGCCGAGACGGCGTTGATGTTGACCACCGCCTCCAGCCACGCGGTCGCCGGCGGATTGGCGCGGGGTGTGGAGAATCACGCCGGTCAGCCCGGCCTTGTCCGCCGCACGGGTCACGTCTCTCACCACACTGGGGGGTCCATAGGCCGCCCGGTCTCGGTAGCGAAGAGAACCCCCGGTCGACCCACTCCGGGCCTGCGGCCCTTCGCTCGGCCTCCTGGGTGGTCAAGTGGTCCTGGCGCATCGTCACCTCCGCCGCGACAGTGCGGTCTTCGGCGGGGTCACGAAGAGCTCGCCCTGGACGCCGCGCGAGCGTGCCGCGGACAGACAGGCGGCCGACCACACACCAGCTCAAGAGAGGGGCTGTTCCCCATGCTCCCAGAGACGATCAGCGTGGACATCCACGCTCTATGACGGCAGCGGATGGCGATCAGCTAGCTCGGTCGCCGGACCTGTTTCGACCGCGAGACCATCCGCGCGCGGCTGTGGGGTGAGTGCACGCCGGGCAGGTGCGAGGCTACCTCGCCGACCCGTTCAACGAGTTCGTCGACTACGTCACGGCACGCCTGAGGGAGGAGCCGCTTCTGGGGGCGGTGACTCTGCGGAATGTGCTCATGCCACTGGGTTGCCGGGGCTCGTATCCGACATTGACGCGGCGGATCCGCACCCGCAGGCTGCGCCCGGCATCCCCCGCGTGCGCACATGTGACGAAGCGAGCGAACGCGATCATCGCCAACCCGCCCCGCGTCGCAGTGCCACAGGCCATAGTTCTGTCATGACGTTTCTCTTGTGGACGACGTGGACGTCGTAACTCGGCTCCGCGAAGGCGAGTTACGCCCGCTCCGCCTACAAGCGGATAGCGGGCTACACGACAGCGCCCTCAAGAGCCTCTACGAGCGTGGCGAGGGGCAGGAGCTGGTGCGCCAGCAGTACACCGGGCGCTACCCGTTCGAACTACTGCAGAACGCCAACGATGCAGCCCGCGACGCCGGAACGCGAGGACGGGCGCACTTCCTGTTGACCGAAACCGCACTCCTTGTCGCCGACAACGGCTTCGGCTTCGGCGACGAGCAAGTCGACGCCATCTGCTCGCTTGGGCGGTCATCGAAGGGCCCTGGTGAGGCGGTGGGCCACAAGGGGCTTGGCTTCAAGTCCGTCGGTGAGATCACCAACCATCCGCAGATTTCCTCGACGCGCGCCTCCTTTCAGTTCAGCAGCGACCGAGTCCGAGCCGACGTGTCCGCGATCCTTGGTCCGCTGCCCGACGGACAGAGACTGCCCGTCTACGCCTTTCCGTTTCCGATCGACCCTGCTGACTTCGGCCCAGATGCCGAGCAGGTAGCCAAGCTGCGTGACGCCGGCTTCACTACCGTCATCCGTCTCCCTCTGAATGACGGTGTCGACCGCGAGACGGTGGAGAGGCACCTACTCAGCAACCTGCATCCCCGACTGCTCCTCTTCCTCCCGCAGGTCGACCACCTGGAGGTTCGTGGTACGAGCGGCGACTTTGCTGCCGAGGTGTCACGGGCGCCAGAGAACGGCACTGAGCACGTCCTCCTCGCCACGACAGCAACGAACAAGGGTGAGAGCACAGAGGCCACCGAGGAGTGGTTCATCTACCGGGGATCCGTCGTCCCGACCGCTGCCGTGCTGGCACCCCTCGGCGATGCATGGAAGAACGTCACGGAGACTAGGTTTGCCGTCGCCGTTCCCGTAGATGGGGACGGCCAGCCACTAGTCGACGAGACATTCCCGCTGCACGTGTACTTCCCCACAGACGAACTGCCGGGCCTCCGAGTCGCAGTTCACGCCGAGTGGGTACTCACCATGGATCGGCGACAGATCGCAACCACACCGGAGGCTGTGGCGTTTAACCAGATGCTGATCCACGCGCTCGGTGACTTCGTGACCGCAGAAGTTGCGAATGATCTAGTGGCTCGCACCGGCGCCAGCGCCTCTGCTGTAGAAGCGCTTGTTCCGGCCATCGACTCACCATCAGGTGTGGGTGGAGCGGCGGTGCGCACTAGATGGACCCAGGCTCTGCTCGCCACACCATTCCTTCCAACTGCGGATGGCGGACTGAGACCGCCTTCGGAAGTCCGCTCACTCCCCGACAGCCTTCCTGATCTTCAGCGCGCGCATCAGGTGGCGAGGCTCGACCTCGCCCACACGCTCCGCCCGGACATCGAGCAACGGGACGCTGCGCGGGTCTTCCTCGCCGAGGCGACTGACATCGACGGGATCCGCGTACCGGAGTTCCTGTCACTGATGCTCACCCCGACACGGGACACCGCGCACGACTACTACGCATTCCTCGTCACGTGGCGGCAGAACGCTGGCGCGTCCCTCGTGGCGGAACTCAAGAGAACCGCAAGCGTGCTTGGTGTCAACGGTCAACTCTTCACTCCTGACAGGGACACCATCTTCTTTCCCCGCGAACGCGGCGACGTGGCGCTTCCCGAGTCTCTCCCAATTCCCGTGGCGTACCTGCCCGACTTCGAAGAGGCGCAGGCACTGCTGCGTGAACTTGGCGTCAGGCCGTTCGAGTGGCGCGAACTCATTCGAGACTTCCTCATCAGGCTGCTTGCCAGCCGCGAGACAGACGACGTCACTCGCGCCCACGCCATCTCGGCCCTTCGGGCGTACCACCAAGTCCGGTTGTCCGGAAGCGAGGATCTGGATCCCGTCCTCGGGCGGGCGCTCCTGCCGGGTCGGACGGCCGACGGAACGAACAGGGACCTGCGCCCGGCTGCGGAGTTGTTCTTCAGTGCGCCATGGACCGGATCCGACGACTTGGAGGTCATCTACGGTCCCTTCGACCGGCCAGAGTTCCTGGACGTCGAGCTGCCGGGCGATTCCGAGCAGCGAGCGACTGATCTCGCCTTCTATCGGATGCTGGGCGTAACCGACCATCCGCGCCTCGAAGAGGCGAAGGCCACGGAGTACGGCGGCTACTCGGTCGGGAGCAACCGCCATCCCCACCGGGGCGCCCTCTTCAGCGAGTGGATGGCACTCCCCCGGACTCAGGCAGCGGCTCAGTGCGCGCAGGGTCACCGAGCCTCTCAGCAACTCCGGCTCTCGTATCGGTTAGATCGTCTCGAGGAACTCATCGAGTGCAGAGACCCAGTCCGACTCCTGGCGCTCTGGAGGCAGTTGGCCCGCTTCTGGGGCTCGGCGTACGAAGACGGCATCCAGGCCTTGTTCTGGTGCAGTCACGGGAACCATGATGGCGAGCGCGGCCGTCCTGCCCCTTCGCTCTTCGCATACACCCTGCACTCGCGAGCCTGGGTACCCGTCGATCGCGGCAACAAGGCCGAGCTCGTGCGGCCGAGGAACGCTTGGATCGGTGCGGCGCAGACGCCGCGACGTATCCAGGAGCGGATCCCTCGGATCAGCGAAGCGATGTTCGAGGCACATGGTGGGGCCGGCCTCGCCGCAGCCCTAGGCCTCACCGATGCAGGACGGCCGCGCGTGGCGGACCTCCTGGTGCTCCTGGACAGCATCGCAGAGGAGGCCGATGCAGCGGGCAGCACCACACGGGAGATCGAGCAAGCCGCGCGCTGGGTCCAGCGCTCGCTGCATGATGTACTGCCCGAAGACGTCGAGCCGCACCCGGCGGCCGACAAGGTCCGGCTTCTGACCAGCCAGAACGGCGTCACCGGCTTCGTTGCGCAGCCCCCCTTCGCCGAAGATCCACTCCTGCGCGACACCTTCGAGAAGCAACGCCCGCTGCTCTCTGCGGAGGTAGGACTTACGAAGCTCACCAACTTTCTCTCGCTGACCAAGCTCGATGACGCCGTGAAATCGTCGGCGCTCCCGTTCGGAGAGCACCACGACTCGACCTACGACGAGGTCGCCAAGCGCATTGGGAGCATCAAGCCGTACCTCTTCGCCCTCGTGCGGGCCGAGAACTCGAGTGCAGAGAACCGCGTGCGGCCAGCCCTGAGAAGCCTCGAACTTGTCGTTTGCGATCAGCTGGACTTGAAGTACGAGTACGACGGAACTGAAGTGACCCGCAGGGACGCGGTCTGCTACATCGCGAGCCGGCAAGAGAAGCGAGGGCGTCGCACAGTCAACGTCGGGACGGCCTATGTCGAACTCGATCCGGGAACCTATCAACCGCACTGGTTCCCTCTCGGTCGGCAACTCGCCCAGTTTCTAGGCGTGCCCACGTTGTCAGACGCGTTTACCATGTTGCTCACAGCAACCCCAGTCGACCGTAGGCGCATGATGGCGGATCGGCAGATCCAGGACGGCGATGTCACAGAGGCCCGCAACCTGCTCCAGATGACGGCCGAGGAGGACGAGGAACTGAGCAACGTCCTCGACAGCCTGGTTCCTGAACCAAGTGATGAAGATCAGCGGGAGCCTGCCGAAGTTGCCGCCCTCAACCAGGCTGCCGCTGCCGCGATCGCGGCCCAAATCGCCGGCAGCGATGGCGAGCCGACCGAGGACCATAGCGAACCGGCAGCCAACGTGCCAGCAGTGACCCCGCTAGCAGCACAGACTTCACCTCCGCCGGTCGACTACTCCTCGGTGGAGATCATCGACGCGAGACCAGGCCAACTCGCACCTGCCTCCTCCACACGGCAGCCGGATCACAGGATCGGGACCGGAGGACCTAGCACGGCCCCTTCCATCCAGGCCGAAGAGGAGAACCGCCGAGTCGGCAGACGCGGCGAGGATGTGGCTTACAACGCTGAGAAGCGTCGACTCAAGGCGCTCGGGAAGAACCCCGACTCGGTTCACTGGATCTCGAAGACCGACGAGCTGTCGCCCTACGACCTGATGAGTGTCGACGAGGACGATCAGCTCATCTGGATCGAAGTGAAGGCAACGAAGGAGTCAGATCCCGGTCTCCCCTTCTACGTCTCGCACGCTGAGCTGATCGAAGCCACGTACCGTCGCAGTCGCTACTACATCTATCGGGTCACCGATGTCGACTCGGCGACTCCGACGATCACCCGCTGGTCGGATCCGCTCGCTCTCATCAAGAAAGGAAAGGGGCGCCTGTTGCTAGCCCGGGCACAGATGTCGCTTCGCCTCGACGACTCCCCGGAGGAAGGCACAGGCGCGGAGTAGCCAGACCGCGCCACGGACCCGGAGGCCAACCCAGGCAGGCCCAGACACTCGGCCGAGCACGAAGTTCGGCATGCTTGCCGGAAAGGTTCCTGTCTTGTTACCAAGCCACGCCACTGGGCTGATTACCCACGGTCCCTTCCGTTGCATCATCTGCGCCCCGCCGTGACACCCGGAGAAACAGAGAACTCGACGTCGGATGTCCGTGGCTTATGTCTCGATGGGGGCACGAGCCTGCCCGATGTGCTACAGGGGGGAACATTCCGCGAGTTCTGTCTGCGCAACTCGTGGTGCATCTTGACCTCAGTCAGCGCCAGCGGGGACTGGACTCTGTGCTTGACGAGACTGCCCATGATTGACACGGAAGAGGTCACTGGTTCGATCCCAGTATCGCCCACCAGCGCGTCGAAGGCCGTCCCGAGGAGACTCGGGACGGCCTTTCGCTCAGGTGCTCGAATCCCCCGCGGCGGGCATCGTGGCAGCACTGGTTAGGATCACGACGTGGTCGACGAAGGCGCGAGTCGCGAGCCGAGCCCGGGGGTAGCTGCGGCGCCAGAACCCGGGCGCGAGCTGGCCCGAGGTCGTGCCTCGGTGGTCTACGCGCTGGGTGACGGCACGGTGCTGCGTCGGTGCCTCGAACCGGCCGTGGACGTGTCCGTCGAAGGCGCCGTGATGACCCACGCGCGCAGGCACGGGGTGCCGGTACCAGTGGTGCACGAGGCGTCCGGGCCGGACCTGGTCATGGACCACGTCGAGGGACCGACCATGCTGGCAGACCTCATGGCCCATCCCGAACGCACCCGGGCCCACGGGCGGCTGCTCGCGGACCTGCACCGCGCGCTCGACGACGTGCCGCCCCTCGACGGAGTGGGCTCCTTCGACGATGCCGTGCCCTCGGACAGTGCCGTGCCCTCGGACAGCGCCGCGGACGGGTCACGCCTTCTGCACCTAGACCTGCACCCGGGCAACGTCATCCTGGCTCCTGACGGGCCCGTGCTCGTCGACTGGACCAACGCGGGTGCCGGGCCCAGGACGCGCGACGTGGCCATGACGTGGATGCTCCTCGCGTGCTTCGACCTCCCGCCCGAGGTCGCCGAGGTGGCCGCGCGTGCCCGCCAGCAGCTGCTCGAGGGGTTCTTCGAGCACGCCGATCGTGACGCGGCCAGGTCCGCTCTCCCGGCCGCGGCCGCCCTGCGGCTCACGGACGCCGCGACTTCGGCGGGTGAGCGGATGCGCATCGCGGAGCTGCTCCGCTCGGCGGCCGTCGACTGAGCGCGGCCGCAGTGCTGCGTGATCTGTGCGACGTGGTCAGTCCGGTGCGCCCAGCACGTCCATCGTGATGGTGACGATGTCGCCGAGGTCGATCTGCTCGGCGCGACGGACGGCGGTCTTGACGGGCACCGCGTAGCCGCCGTCCTTGGGGAAGATCGAGGTCTCCCACGACGTGGCACCGATCCGCGCGCGGACGGGAATGACACCCCAGCCATAGGTGACGAGCGAGGCGACCTCCGCGATGCGCGCGGCACCCTCGTCATCGACCCAGACGAAGTGGAACGGCGCCGGACCGCGCCAGTGCCACACCTCGCCGGTGAACTCGAGCTCCATCCGGCAAGGATGCCGCGCACGCACGTCGCGGGCAACGGCCAGGGCGGTGGTCCGTCGTCGGCCCCACTTCTACCCGTCCTCGCCCACGTCCTCGGGTACGAGCATGAGCTCGCGCACGCGCCGGTCATCGGCGCGAGCCACGACGAGGCGCATCTCCCCCACGTCCACCTCGTCGCCGACGACGGCGAGTCGGCCGAGCCGCGTCACGACGTAGCCCGCGAGGGTCTCGTAGGGGCCGTCCGGCAGCTCGATGCCGGTGTGCTCGCCGAACTCCTCGATCGTGAGTCCCCCGTCGAGGCGCAGGTGGCCGGCAGGGTCGAGGCGCGACGGCGGACGCGGCACGTCGTGCTCGTCCCAGATCTCGCCGATGACCTCCTCGACGAGATCCTCGAGCGTCACGATCCCGTCGGTCCCGCCGTACTCGTCGATCACGACGGCGATGTGCACACCTTCGCGGCGCATCGTCGCGAGGGCACCGAGCAGCGGTGCCGCTCCGGGGAAGAACGGGATCTCACGCATGACGTCAGCCACGGTGCCGGTACGCGACGGGTCGAGCAGGTCGCGCACGTGCAAGAAGCCGAGGATGTCGTCGAAGTCCTCGCCCGTGACCGGGTAGCGGGAGTGTGGCAGGGACCCGATGACGACGCGGGCGTCCTCGAGAGGGACGTCTCCGGCGATGAACTCGACCTCGCCGCGGGGACGCATGACCTCGGCAAGGATGCGATCACCGGCGTCGAAGACGTCGTGCAGGATGCGTCGCTCGTCGTCAGGCAGCCCTTCGTGCGCAAGCACGAGATCACGCAGCTCCTCGTCGGACATCGACTCGGCGCGGGCACTCGGATCACCACCCAGCACACGCATGACGGCGTCCGTAGAGACGGACAGGAACCAGATCAACGGCCGCATGAGCGTCGCGAGCCGGTCGAGCGGAGGAGCGACGACGAGCGCGACCTGAGCGGACCGCTGCAGCCCGATGCGCTTGGGCACGAGCTCACCGAGGACGAGCGAGGCATAGGCGATCACCAGCGTGAGTGCGACCAGGGACACGTTCTCGGCGAAGGTCTCGGACGCACCGAGGCCCGTCAGGAGCGGCGTGACGTGCGGAGCCAGGGTGGCGGCACCGAAGGCGGCGGAGAAGAAGCCCGCCAGGGTGACACCGACCTGCACAGCCGCGAGGAACCGGTTCGGGTCTCGAGCGACCGCTGCGACCCGGGCTCCGCGTCTCCCCTGCTTGCCGAGCTGGACCAGCTGACTCTCGCGCAGCGAGACGAGTGCGATCTCGGTGCCCGCGAAGAGGCCACCGATCAGGATGAAACCGAGGACGAGAGCGACGCTCCATCCCAGACTGCCGCTCACGACGCCTCACCGCCACGACGTGCGGATCGGTGCGTTCGCGGCCTCGTACTTCGGGGGTCATCCATGACTCGAGTCAAAGTCACGGTGGAAGATGCGTCAAATGGTCCGCCGCGCCACTCGCACCGGTGACAGGCCGGCAAGGCATCTACGGCCGCTACCGTGGGAGCGCGATCACGGGTAGAGTCCCGGTCGGAAACTTCGAATCGATTCGAGACGCTGCGCCGGTGCAGCACGAAAGGTCAGCGATGCCCACCCTGCCGCCCTACCAGGACGCGACACTGCCCGTGGCCGAGCGCGTTGCCGATCTCGTCGCGCGGATGACGCTGCCGGAGAAGATCGGGCAGATGCTGCAGCTCAACGCGAAGGACGGCGTCGACGCCCTCGTGAACGACTTCCACGTCGGGTCGATCCTGCACGCGTCCCCGGAGAACGTGCGCCGCGCCCACGAGCTCACGGCCGCCACGCGGCTGCGCATCCCGCTGCTCGTCGCGGAGGACTGCATCCACGGCCACTCCTTCTGGGAGGGCGCGACGATCTACCCCACACAGCTCGGCATGGCCTCGAGCTGGGACCCCACGCTGCTCGAGCGCGTCGCGCGGGCCACAGCCGTCGAGGTCGCCTCGACCGGCATCCACTGGACCTTCTCCCCCGTGCTGTGCATCGCCCGTGACCTGCGGTGGGGCCGGGTGACCGAGACGTTCGGCGAGGACCCGTTCCTCATCGGCGAGCTCGCCGCGGCGATGGTGCGCGGGTACCAGGGTGATGGGCTCGACGACCCGACGGCGATCCTCGCCACGGCCAAGCACTTCGCGGGCTACTCCGAGACGCAGGGTGGTCGCGACGCCTCGGAGGCGGACATCTCGCGGCGCAAGCTGCGCTCGTGGTTCCTGCCGCCGTTCGAGCGCGTCGCGCGCGAGGGCTGCCGTACGTTCATGCTCGGCTACCAGTCGATGGACGGGGTGCCGATCACGATCAACAAGTGGTTGCTCGACGAGGTGCTGCGCGGCGAGTGGGGCTACACCGGCACCCTCGTGACCGACTGGGACAACGTGGGGCGCATGGTCTGGGAGCAGCACATCCAGCCCGACCACACGCACGCCGCCGCCGCGGCCGTGGGCGCGGGCAACGACATGGTCATGACCACGCCGCAGTTCTTCGACGGCGCGAGCGACGCGGTGGCCCGCGGCATGCTCGACGAGGCCCGGATCGACGCCGCCGTCGCCCGGATCCTGACGCTGAAGTTCGAGCTCGGCCTGTTCGAGGACCCGCGCCACCCCGACCCCGCACGTCAGCGCGAGGTGGTCCACGCCGCCGAGCACGTCGCCCTCAACCTCGAGGTGACCCGCCGCTCCCTCGTGCTGCTCACCAACGACGGCACGCTCCCCCTGGCGGGAGGGTTCACGGCCGACGACGACGGACGCGCGGCCGGTGGGGACACCACGGTCCGCACGGTGGCCGTCGTCGGACCCAACGCCGACGACCAGCACGCCCAGCTCGGCGACTGGGCCGGCAACTCCGGGCAGGCCGACTGGCTGCCCGACGGCCACCCGCGCGAGCTCACCACCACGGTCCTCGACGGCTTCCGCGCCTTCGCCCCCGAGGGCTGGACGGTGACGCACGCCCGCGGCGCCGACATCGTCGAGCTCGGCCCCAACCCCGACGGCGAACTCTTCCCCGACGGACAGCCCCGACCGCTCGCGGCGACGAGCGCGCGGGTGGACGAGCCCCAGCTCGCCGAGGCCGTCGCGGCCGCGAAGGACGCCGACTACGTGGTGGCCGTCGTCGGCGACTGCATCGACCTCGTCGGGGAGACCAAGTCCACCGCGACGCTCGAGCTGCTCGGCGGGCAGGTCGCGCTCCTCGACGCGCTCGCCGCGACCGGGACACCGCTCGTCGTGGTCCTCATGGCCTCCAAGCCGCTCGTGCTGCCGCCCTCGGCCCTCGGTGCGGCCGCGATCATCTGGGCCGCGAACCCCGGCATGGCCGGTGGACGCGCCATCGCCGAGCTCGCCCTGGGACTCGTCGAGCCCGCCGGCCGCCTGCCGATCTCCTTCGCCGCGCACGCCGGCCAGCTGCCCGTCTACTACAACCAGCTGCCCGGACAGCACGGCACTCGATACGCCGACCTGACCCAACGCCCACCGTTCGCGTTCGGAGAAGGTCGCAGCTACACGACGGTCGAGTACACCGGCCTCGAGATCGCCCAGACCGAGCTCACGCCCGCCGACACCGTGCACGCCACGGTCACGCTCGCCAACACGGGGGCACGCCCCGCCCTGGAGACCGTGCAGGTGTACGTGCACGACACGGTCTCCTCGGTCACCTGGGCCGTCAAGGAGCTCAAGGCCTACCGCCAGGTCGAGGTAGCCCCGGGCGAGTCCGTGACGGTGGACCTCGAGCTCCCCGTCGCGGCGTGCACCCTCGTCGACGCCGAGGGCGACCGGGTCGTCGAGCCGGGCGAGTTCGCCCTGCTCGTCGGGCCGTCCTCGCGCGACGAAGACCTGCTGCGGGCGAGGTTCACGGTGAGCTGAGCCGCGAGGGCCAGAGGCCCGGGTAGAGTCCCGTCCTCGTGAGCCGCCTCGTCGAAACCGTCTTTCCTGCCCGGCTGGGAGTCGACTTCCGCTGGCTCGTCGGCTCCTCGTGGGTGTCCAACCTCGGCGACGGGATCGCGATCGCCGCCGGGCCGTTGCTCGTGGCCTCGCTCACCGAGGACGCGAGGCTCGTCGCCCTCGCGGCGACCGTGCAGTGGCTGCCGCCGCTGTTGTTCGGGCTGCTCGCGGGTGCCCTCTCGGACCGGCTGGACCGGCGCCGGCTCGTGGTGGTCGTCAACCTCGCCCGAGCGGTCGTGCTCGCCGTGCTGAGCGCGGCACTGCTGACGGACTACGTGTCGATCCTCGGCGTGCTCGGCGCACTCTTCCTGCTCGGCACGGCCGAGGTCTTCGCGGACAACACGTCGGGGACGATCCTGCCGATGCTCGTGCACCGCGACGACCTCGTGGTGGGCAACGCGCGGTTGCAGGCAGGGTTCGTCACGATCAATCAGCTCGCCGCTCCGCCGCTCGGTGCCGCGCTCTTCACGCTCGGCGTCATGGTGCCGTTCGCCACGCAGGCCGTCGTCGTCGCGCTCGCCGCGATGCTCGTCGCGAGGATCACGCTGCCGCCCCACGGACGCGCCACACGCGAACCCACGCGCATGCGTCACGACATCGCGGAGGGCTTCCAGTGGACCGTGCGCCACGGCGCCGTACGGACCCTCATCGCGACGATCTTCATCTTCAACCTCACGTTCGGCGCCGCGTGGTCCGTCCTCGTCCTCTACGCGACGCGGCGCCTCGGGCTCGGCGAGATCGGCTTCGGCCTCATAACCACAGTGCAGGCCGCGGGCGGGCTCGTGGGGATCGCGGCCTACGGCTGGCTCACACGGCGGGTGAGCCTCACGAACATCATGCGGATCGGGCTCGTCATCGAGACCCTCACCCACCTCGGGCTCGCGCTGACGAGGCATGCGGCCGTCGCGCTGCCGATCTTCTTCCTGTTCGGCGCGCACGCCTTCGTGTGGGGAACGACGTCGGTGACGATCCGTCAACGTGTCGTGCCGACCGAGCTCCAGGGGCGGGTCAACAGCCTCAACCTCGTGGGCGTGTTCGGTGGGCTCGTCATCGGGTCCGTCGCGGGCGGGCTGCTGGCCGAGCGCTGGGGCGTCACGGCACCGTTCTGGTACGCGTTCATCGGCTCCGCCGTCTTCGTCGTGCTGATCTGGCGCCAGCTGCGCCACCTGTCGTCAGCGGACCTCACCCCCGTCGAGACCGTGTCCGACGGCGAGGACACCGCCCAGGCGTGAGCTTGCTCAGCAGCAGGTGTTCTTACCGACCTGGATGCGCCAGACGCTCGGGCCCGAGGCGAGGTACTCCCAGCCGAGCTCGCCGAGGTGCACGGCCTCGAGCTTGGCGCGCAGCGGCAGCGGGTCGTGGTCGTTGACGAGCACGAAGCTCTCCCCGGGTGCGAGCTCGCCGAACGCGCCGAAGATCTTGGCGTGCCGCTCCTCGCGCGGCAGCCCGCGCACGTCGAGGTCACCGGCCTGGACCGCGTCCGGTGCCGGAGCGACGATCCGGAGGGTCTCGACACCGTTCGACGCCGAGGCGTCGCCCCCGCCACAGCCGCACCCGCCGCAGCCGCAGCCACCCGTGGACTCGGTCGTGGACTGCGTGGTGGTCTCGGTGGTGGTCTCGCTCATGGGGGTCTCCCGCGGTGGTGATCGGTCAGGCTGAGGTTGGTGGTTCCGCTTGATTTCTACACCTGCAATGGTGAAAACTCAAACCGTGCCCATACCCCGCGAGCCCGTCTCTCGACGCCAGCCGCCCGGTGCCCGGCGAGCGGCACTGCTGGGACACCTGCGCGCCCGCGGCGTGGCGATGTCGACCGACGAGATCGCGAGCGAGATCGGGCTGCACCCCAACACCGTGCGCGCCCACCTCGACGTCCTGCTGCGCGAGGGCAAGGTCGCGAGCAGCACCGAGGTCCGCACCACGCGAGGGCGCCCGCGCGAGCTGTTCACCGCCACGGGCGCGCCGGAGCCCGAGGAGTCCTACGCACGCCTCGCCGCGGCGCTCGCCGCTCAGCTCGAGGCGCTCGGGGGCGACCCCGGGGCGCGAGCCGTCGAGGCCGGGAAGCGGTGGGCGGCGTGGGAGGTGTCCGACGAAGCTCGGCCGGGCCCGGCGGGAGGCGCACCCTCCCCTGGTGACGACCCCACGGGGGCCGCGCCCGGGCTCGACGCCGCCGCCGCGGCGCACGAGGTGGTCGCACTCCTCGGCCGCACGGGGTTCGCACCCGAGCTCGCCGACGACGGCGCAACGATCCTGCTGCACCGTTGCCCGTTCCGCGACGTCGTGGGCGAACACACCGCGGTGGTGTGCGGGGCCCATCTGGGCCTCATCCAGGGCACGCTCGACCGGGTGGCTCCAGGTTCACGCGCACAGCTTGAACCCTTCGTGGCCCCGGGACTGTGCCAGACCCACCTCGCCCTCGCGACCTAGCACCCCTCGAAGGCGTCGTCTCCTTCGTCGCCGTCGCGGCGGCCCAGGTGGAGGATGCAGTGGCTCGGCTCCGCCATCGGCTCGAGCCACTCCGCCACGAGCGGACCACCCACGGACTCGAGGATGCCGCGCACCACGCCGAGGTGCACGCTGCACACGACCTCCGACCGCGCACGGGCGAGGTCGGCGAAGGGGCACCGGCGCAGGTGCACCGTGAGCTCGTCGGCCATGACCTCGGGCTTGAGTCCGAGCTCGGCGAGGTACAGCTCGAGAGCCGCGAGCTGGTACTTGCCCTCGTCGCTCTCCGAAGGCAGGTCGGCACGTTCGCCGAGCACCTCTGCCGACCACGTCTCACCGGCGCGCTCCGCCTCCGCCGCAGGCGACGCGAGCGAAGTGCCGTACCCGGCGAGCAGCTCCCGCATGAAGTGCTCCCGGAACGCGACGTCGAGGCTGCGATGCCCGGGGGGTTCCACGGCGCGGTAGAGCATGCGGGGACGTCCGCGCATTCCGCGATGCTCCGGCTTCCGCTCGACGAACCCGGCGTCGACGAGCCTGTCCAGGTGCTCACGGGTCGTGTTGTGGTGCAGCCCGACGGCGTGGCAGATCGCGTCGAGGGGCAGCTCGCCCTGCTCATGGAGCACGTCGAGGATCTGCACCCGGCTCGGTGAGGCCAGCGCGCGGTACGTTCCGACCGGGGCTATCGCCATGGGCAACATTGTCCTCCGGCGAAATCCGCCTGAGCAGGACCTTTGGGGTCTTCTCGGCAACCCGACCCTTCGGTCAGTCGGTGACGCGCACGATCCCGTGCGCCCCGCGCTCGGCGTCGAGCATGAGGTGCGAGACGAGCGCGTAGTGCCCCGCCTCGGGGAACTCGAGCTCCACGAAACCGCCCTGCGCGGGCATGAGCCCGAGCACCTGGGAGCCGCCCGTGGGATCGCCCCCGGCACCGTGCGGACCTCCGATCAGCCAGCCGCCCTCCGCGTAGACCGTGTCGAACTGGCCGCCGACGATGTGGAAGGAGCTGGGTCGGTTCGGGCCGACGTCGAGCACCCAGAACCGCACCCGCTCCCCCACGCGCGCCTCGAGCGGTTCGTGGCCGTACTGGTTCGCGTAGCCGTTGAAGACGACGGCGTCCGGCGACTCCGCGAGGATCTTCGCCGAGTCCGCGATCTCGCCGTCGGGGCCGAGGTAGTACTCGGACTGCACGAGGAGGTACTCACGGTCCACCTCGGGCAGGTCGGGCGGGTCGATGACGACGGCGCCGAACATGCCGTTAGCGATGTGCAGCGTCATCGGCATCGTCGAGCAGTGGTACATCCAGATGCCCGAGCGCGTCGCCGTGAAGGAGTAGGTGAGCGACTCCCCCGGCTCGATCGTGCGCATCGGCTCGTTCGGGGCGAGCGCCCCGGCGTGGAAGTCGATCGAGTGGCCGAGCGTGCCGTCGTTGACGAGCGTGATCTCGAACCTGTCGCCGACCTTGCCCCGCAACGTGGGCCCGGGCACCTGCCCGTTGTAGGTCCACAGGGTCTGAGTCACGCCGGGGGCGACCTCCAGGACCTGTTCCCCGACCGTGAGGGTGTGGCGGTGGACGTTCCCCGCGGGCGCTGGGGCGAGTGTCGCGTCGAAGGCTTCGAACCCCGACGGCGGATCCGAGTTCAGGTCGACGAACCCCGGACCGTCGACCTGGTCCGAGCCCGCCGCGTGACCGCCGTGGTCCTCGGGGCCGCCCTCGACGACGACGGCGAACACCATGCCCATCTGGCGGTGTCCGGCGATCGAGCACCAGCCGTCCATCGACCGACCGACCACACCGAGCTCGAGCCGGGCAGTCTCCCCGGGCGCGATGCGACCCGACGAGGCGCCGGAGTCGAGGACGAGATCGTGCACCGTGGAGTCGACGTTCGTCACGACCAGCACGAGCTCGTCGCCCGCGGCGACGGTGACCTCCGAAGGGGAGAAGCGCATGTCACGTGCCTCCACCTCGACCTCGACGACCTTCCCGCTCGCCGGGACGCCACCGTCGGCGGCCGCGCCGAGGCCGACTGCCGCCGGGTCCGTCCCGACGGAGAGCGCCACGGCCAGCAGCAGGGCCACGCCGGCCGCGACACCCGATCCCCGCGGTGCTCGGTGGCGCGCGGCGGCAAGCAACTCGGCGGGCCGCACCGTGGTGGGGCCGGACGGGGCGGTGGCGCGGGCACGGCGCGAGGCGAGGACGGCCGCGAGGATGAGCCCGAACGTCCACAGCGCCGCACCGAGGGCGAGCGTCGACGCGGTGACCCGCACGAGGCTCGGTGCTGGCAGGGCAAAGAGCACGAGCCCGCCGTTGAGCAGGACGAGCCGGGCGCCGGCACCGCGTTCGACGACGGCGCGGGCGGCCCGGACGGCCGACGGACCGCCACCCAGGATCATGGGTCCGAGGTGGCACAACGAGCCGAGGAGCACCTGGCCCGCGAAGCCACCGGCGAGCGGGCCGAGGAGCGCGGCGAACTGCTGTTCTGCCTGGGCCCAGCTCGGCGCGGTCGCGGAGACGACGGCCCAGACGAGCACGGAGCCCACGAGCCACAGCTGCGCGGCGCCCACGGAACGTGCGGCGAACGAGTGCGGGCTGCGCATCCGCGCCTGGGCGGCGAGGGGCCACGAGGTGCGCACGAGCCCGGCCGCATAGACGACGAGGGCGGCCACGAGCAACCACCGCGCTCCGGTCAGGACGGCGAGGACCTGTCCCGCGATCGCCGCGCACAGCACCACGAAGCCCTGACGGGCGGCGGCGAGCGAGTCGTCGCCGAGCCCCGTGCCGAGCATCGTGGGCCACAGCGAGACGAGGGTCCCCACGACCGTGAGCCCGACCCAGCCGAGCAGCATGACGGCGACGTGACCCACGTAGGCCCGCGAGGCGAGCTCCCCGCCCGCCTGGGCGAGCACGACCCCGAACCCGGCGCCGACGGGCAGTGCTGCGGCCGCGGCGACGTAGTACCAGGCCGTCCAGCCCAGGGGCGTTCCGAGACCGCGCTTCGCGTGCACGACGAGAACCCCGCCGTGCCAGACGGTCGCGGCACCGACGGCGACGGAGCCCGCGGTCAGCAACCCGGGACGCTGGCCCACGAGCCCGACGAGAACCCCGATCGAGCCGATGGTGTGCCCGGCGATCCGGGCCGCCTGACCGCGATACCCGCCCGGCAGAGGGTGGCGACGCAGCGCCTCGGCGAAGTGCGCGCTCCAGACGAGGATCGCCGTGCTCACGCCGCCGAGCAGGAGAAGGTGCACCATGAGCCACTCCGCGCTCGGTACCCAGCGGTGCGCGATCGCGACGACGGCGGCCGCGAGCAGCCATACCGCGACGAGGGCGTTCGCGCGCAGGTGCCAACGGCTTCTCACGGAACGGGCTCCAGACTCGGCTCGGCGACGGTGCTCGGTACGGCGCTCGTTCGCCGCCGCACCTGCGTCGCCGCGGCGACCGCCGACGTGACCGCGAGGGCGACGAAGAGGAGGACGGCGGCGATGTTCAGGGCGCCCCCGAGCTGCAGCGCCCACGCCTGACCCCGCAGGTCGCCGACGACGACGCGCAGCGCGAGCGAGGCGTGCAGCAGCACGACGGGTCCGTAGAACGCCGGGTGGTACGGCAGCGGGGTACGCAGGACGGCGGGCAGGATCACGCACGCATGGGCCATGATCATCGACAGCACGAAGCCGAGGAAGACGGCGTGCACGACGGCGTCATAGGCCGGCCCCTCCAGGACGTGCCCCGCGAGGAGCCAGATGCCGCCAGCCACGGTGAGCCAGACGTACCCGGCGATGAGGCACCAGGCCATGAACCTCGGGGCGCCGGTGGCTGAGACCGTCCGGCGGGCGACGTCGTGCCGCACGAGCCATCCGACGAGGACGAGCAGGGCCGCCCCGAGAGCGACGTGCCCGACGGCGGGCCAGAGCGTCGCGGCCACGACCGCGGCCCCGAGCAGCCACGTGGCTGTGAGCGCGGACCGCTCCTGCGCCGGAGTCACGCCGTCGACCCTGGAGAGCTCTACCCGCTCAGCCGCGATCGTGGCGACGAGGAAGCCGGCGAGCCACGGCAGGGTCGTCGGGACGGGTGCTCCGCCGAACCAGAGGACTGCGGCCCCGGCGGCGAGGCCGGCACCCACGACCTGCATGGCGATCGCGGCGGCTGCCTGGCGGCGCCACAGTGCCGCATACACGGCGAGCAGCGCGAGAGCACCCAGGACGAACAGGCCCTTGCCCACCGGGAGCGGAAGAGGGGTCACCAGCGCGATCGCACCTGCGCCGAGGGCGATGGGTGCGGAGAATCCCCACCACCGGCGCAGGGCGACCGCGCGCTCCGCGGACACGAGGGTGCCCACGAAGCCCAGCACGAGCAGCACGCCGTGAAGATCCGGCAGCCGCTCCGTCGTCAGCGGCGCCGGGAGGCCGAGCAGGAGCAGCGCGGCGTCCAGTCCCACGAGGAGCGCGATCCCGCCGGGCAGCAGGAGAAGCAGCCGCCTAGTCTTTTGCACGCCTTCAACTGTAGAAATTCCCAGTCGGGGTGCCTAGGACGTCGGTCCCGCCCCGCCGCCCATCAAGGTGTGCTCATGCCCGGCACTGCCGAGCCGGCTAGGGCTTCTGGAAGCCCTGTGCCAGCTCGACGAGCAGTCGGGCGCCGAACCCGCTGGCTCCCTTCGGCCGGTAACCCTCGGTCGACTCCCATCGCATGGGACCAGCGATGTCGAGGTGCGCCCACGGCGTGTCCCCGGCCCACTCCGCGAGGAAGAGCGCCGCCGTGATCGCGCCTCCGGAGTCACCGCCGATGTTCTTGACGTCGGCGATCTCGGAGTCGAGGTTCTTGCGATAGCGCCGGTCGAGGGGCAGGTGCCAGACGGACTCGTCCGAGACCTTCGCGGCCTCCTGCACCTGGGCGAGGACGGCGTCGTCGTTCGCGAAGACACCCGCGCTGAGCGGTCCGAGCGCCATGAGGCACGCCCCCGTGAGCGTCGCGATGTCGACGACGGCGTCCACCTCGTCCTCGACGGCGAGCGCGATCGCGTCGACCATGACGAGCCGACCCTCGGCATCGGTGTTGAGCACCTCGATCGTGCGACCTGAGCGGGTCACCGCGACGTCCCCGAGCTTCTGCGCGTGGGAGGACGGCATGTTGTCCGTGCACGCGAGGTAGCCCGTGACGTTCACCGCCACGCCGAGCTCGGCGAGCACCGACATCGCCGCGAGCACGGCGCCGGCCCCCGCCATGTCCATCTTCATCTGCTGGTGCGAGGAGTTGGAAGGCTTGAGGCTGATGCCGCCCGAGTCGTACATGATCCCCTTGCCCACGAGGCCCAGGTGCGCCGTAGCACCGTCTGGTCGGTACGTGAGCTTGATCATGCGGGGCTCGTCGGCTGAGCCGCGGTTGACGCCGAGCAGACCACCGCAGCCCATCTCCTCGAGCGCCGCTCTGTCGAAGACCTCGATGCCGAGCCCCGTGGCCTGCGCGACACGGGTCGCGAGCTCACCGAACGCCGGGGCCGTGAGCAGGGAGCCCGGTGCGTTGGACAGGTCGCGCGCGACGACCGTGGCGCGGGCGAGGGACTTGCCCCGCTCGACGCCGGCACGCAGTCCCTCGACGTGCGCCGACCCAGCGACGATCGTGACGGACTCGAGCGCCGTCACGTCCGACGACGAGCGCAGCTCCTCGTAGCGGTACCGGCCGAGGACGGCGCCCTCGACGAGCGCCTGGCCCACCGCCACGTCCGCGAGCGGATCCTTCCCGAGCGGCACCTCCCAAGCGCCCGCTCCGGCGAGCGATATCGCGATCGCCGCCTCGTGGTTCGCGGACCGGGCGAAGGCACCGGCCGCGTCCCGCACCGCCGCCGCATCGAGCTTCGCGGGGTCGCCGAGACCCACGGCCACCACGGTCTGGCCGTCCGGGTGCGGAAGCGTGATCGTCTGGCCCGCACTCCCGGTGAAGCCCGCGCGCTTGAGGGCTTCGCGGCTCAGGCCGACCTCCGGGGGCACGGCGCCGGACTTCCCGACGAAGACGCCCAGCACGGCGGCCTCGCCGGCCGGTGCCTCGAGGACCTCGACCGTGAGGTCGCGCACGGCGCGCTCGGACGGGAGGGGATCGAACTTCGTGGTCATTCGGGAGCTCCTCGTTGCTGACTACCTGCAGGTTCGTCGTCGACCCTACTGGGCGTAGTGCTCGAGGTCCTCGCGACCGATAAGGTCCTCGCGCACCGTACGGCGCAGCACCTTGCCGAGCTGCGAACGTGGCAGCTCGGAGACGACGGCGAACACCCGTGGCAACGCGTACCGGGTCAGTCGCTGCTCGCCCCAGGTGCGCAGCCCGGCGAGGTCGACGAGGGGCCGCAGGCCGGCGTCGTCGGCGTCCGGTTCGAGCACGACGGCGGCCGCCACACGCTCGTCGGCGCCGACGCCGGGCAGTCCGACGACCGCGACGTCACGCACCCCAGGCATGGCGCGCAGGTGATCCTCGACCTGCGAGGGGTACACCTTGAAGCCGTTGCTGATGATCATCTCCTTGATGCGGTCCACCAGCGTGGCCACGCCGTCCGGCTCGACCTTGACGATGTCGCCGGTGCGCAGCCACCCACCCTCGAGGAGCTGGTGGGCCGTCTCCTCGGGACGGTTCCAGTAGCCCTGGAACACCTGGGGGCCGCGGATGAGGAGCTCGCCGCGCACCGTTCCGGTGGCGTCCGGGGCGGCGTCGCGCGGCTCGCCGTCCTCGCCGCTGTCCGGATCGACGACGCGGATGTCGGTACTCGGGAACGGCAGGCCGAGGGCGCCGGGGCGCCGGTCCTCCGAGCACGGGTTGCCGAGCGCCACCGGGGAGGTCTCCGTGAGTCCGTAGCCCTCGATGAGCAGGCCGCCCGTGGCCTTCTCCCACCGGGCCGCGGTGTCTGCGGGGATCGGCATGGCACCGGCGAAGGCCAGGCGGATCCCGGTGAGATCCGTCGAGGCCGCCTCGGCTGCCGTGACGATCCGGTCGAACATCGGCGCCACGCCGGGGATGAAGGTCGCAGGGCGCCGCGCGTGGGCCGCGACCATCGCCTCGGCGTCGAACTTGGGGAACGCGACGACCGTCGCGCCGATCCGGGCCGACAGGGTGAGGCAGAAGGTCAGTCCGAAGGCGTGGAAGAACGGCAGGGCACCGAAGACCGTCTCCTCCCCCTCGACGAACCGGGCCCACGCCTGCCCCTGGACGGCGTTGGCCACGAGGTTGCGGTGCGTCAGGACGGCCGCCTTGGGGGTGCCCGTGGTGCCGCCCGTGTACTGCAGCAGCGCGACGTCGTCGGCCTGGGGCCCTGGGACCGGCTCGTCGATGCGGCCCGCGCGCCGGACCAGCGCGTGCCAGTCGGGCACGTGAGAGGGCACCGGTCCGCGCATGGCCCGGCGCAACGTCCGCGCCTTGGCGACGGGCAGGCGCAGCGCGATCCGAGACCGGAGCGGCAGGTCGCGGGTCATGTCGAGCGAGACGACGACGGGTGCTGCGGTCGAGACCATCACGTCACCCGCCTCCAGCGCGACCGGCACGGTCTTGGTCCACACGATCGCGAGACTCACCCCGGCGTCGGCGAACTGGTGCGCGAGCTCGCTCGCGGTGTACGTCGGGTTGCACTCGACCACGACGGCACCCAGGCGCAGCAGGGCGTTGAAGGCCACCACGTGGGACGAGCAGTTCGGAAGCACGAGCGCGACCCGGTCGCCGGCGCGCACCCCGAGGTCGTGGAGCGCGGCCATCGCGCGCTCGACGCTCGCGGCGAGCTCCGCATAGGTCGTCTCCGCACCGAAGAAGTCGACGGCGACGCGATCCGGCCAGCGCGCGGCCGCCTGCTCGAGCCCCCGGCAGACCGGTTCGTCCGGGATCTCCACCTCCGCGGGCACGCCTGGGGAGTAGTGGGAGAGCCAGGGACGGGAGGCGAGTACGTTCATTACTCCACCGTAACTTACGGTTGCGTAGGTTGAACCGGGACCACCCGGGACCACCCGCGCTCTCTCGGAGCAGATGGCGCCTCTGGAGGCCCTACGAGTACGTCTCCGCAGTCCAGAGGTGGAACAGCGCGTAGGCGCGCCAAGGCCGCCAGTGCTGCGACAGCGCGTCGGCCTCCTGGGCGGTGCGCACCCCGAGCGCGCGTTGCAGCACGAGGTCACCAGAGGGGTAGGCGTCCCGGTCGCCGAGCACACGTACCGCGAGGTACTCCACGGTCCACGGGCCGACCCCCGGCACGGCGAGCAGCCGCTCGCGGACGAGCTCGGGATCGTCGCCCAGCAGGTCGAGGCCGTCCGCGCAGAGCGCCGCGAGCTCGACGACGCACCGCGCCCGTGATCCCGTGACCCCGACCGCTGCACGTAGCTCGACCGGCTCCGCCGCCGCCACGACCGCGGGCGTGGGGAAGGCGACGAGCGCCCCGCTCGGCGCGAAGAGCTCGACGAACCGTGCCCCGAAGACCCGCGCCGCGGCGAGACTGACCCGTTGCCCCAGCACGGTCGTGACGGCGGCCTCGAACGGGTCGGGGTGTCCCACGATCCGCAGCCCCGGTCGCGCGGCGAGCAGCGGTGCGAGTCGCGGGTCGCCGCCGAGCGCCTCCTGCACCGCCGCAGGGTCCTGGTCCAGGTCGAGCCAGCGCCGCACCGCCGCGACAGCGAGTGCCACGCGTCCCGCGTCCAGCGACTCGGGCAGTCGGAGATCGACCGCCCCGTCGCGGATCTCCACCTCGATCACGACGGGTGTCCCCTCGAGGTCGAGCACCCGACGCACGGCTCCCCGGGCAGATCCCGAGCCCGCGGCGCCACCGTCGTCCCCGACGCCGCCGCCGGCCACAGTCGCGTCCGAGGTCACGATCCCGGCAGTCACGCCGCGGTCGATCTCGGTGACCTGGATGCGGGGCAGGCTGTGCGCGGCGAGCGCGGCCAGCATGGGTGCCGCGGGGAGCGGTCCCGTGAGGTCGAGGCTGAGGGGTGTCACGCCGTCCAGACCCCGGAGACCCCGCGCAGGTAGCTGCCGACGAGATGCGTGTCCACGATCCCGACGGCCTCCATGAGGGCGAACGCCGTGGTGGGCCCCACGAAGGAGAAGCTACGCCGGCGCAGCTCCTTCGCGAGCGCGACCGACTCGGGCGACGTCGACGGCACCTCGACCATGATGCGGGGCTCGGGCGTGCGCTCGGGCTTGAAGGACCAGACGAGCTCGGCGAGCCCGCCCTCGCCGCGCAGCGCGATGGTCGCCTGCGCGTTGCGGATCGTCGCGCGGACCTTCGCCCCGTTGCGCACGATGCCCGGGTCGGCGAGCAACCGCTCCACATCGGCGTCCGTGAACGCCGCCACGGCGTCCGGGTCGAAGTCGGCGAAGGCCGCCCGGAAGGTCTCCCGTTTGCGCAGCACGATGAGCCAGGACAGGCCCGACTGGAACGCCTCGAGGGAGAGCCGCTCGAAGAGCCCCTGCTCGTCCCGGACGACCCGGCCCCACTCCTCGTCGTAGTACGACAGCAGGAGCGGGTCCCCGTACGCCCAGGGCGTGCGTGCCTTGCCGTCTTCGCCCGTGACCGGACCACCGACCGGGCCGCTCATGCTGCCGCCTCCATGGCGAGCAGGAAGCCCTTGGCCTCGTGCCCGCCGCGGTAGGCCCCGAACGTGCCGTCCGAGCGCACGACGCGGTGGCACGGCAGGAAGAGCGGCAGCGGGTTGGTGGCGCACGCGCTGCCCACGGCGCGCACCGCGCGAGGGTTTCCCACGGCCTCGGCCACCTGGGCGTAGCTCGCCGTGCGTCCGAACTCGATGCGACTCAGGTAGGTCTGGACCTCTGCCCGGAACCCTCGGGTAAGGATCAGGTCGACGGTCACGTCGAAGTCCCGCCGGCTCCCGGCGAAGTACTCCTCGAGCTCGCGTGCGGCGACATCGAGTCGCGCCGGGGCCGCCATGATGCGCGGGCTGAGCTGCGTCGCGAGCGATGCCAGCACCGCCTCGTGGTCCTCGTTCTCGAACGCGACCCGGACGAGGCCCGCCGGGCTCGCGACGAGCAGCAGCGCACCGATCGGCGAGTCGACCGTGCGGTAGGCAAGGTCCAGCACCCCCTCGCGCTCCGCCGTCGTCGTCAGCTCTCCGCGCATGCGCTCCAGCTCCGCCTCCAGCCCCACCGACACTCCTCCATCGAGTCGTTCCAACCACGTCTCACTCATGCCACACCTCCCTGAACCCGTGCGCGCCCTTCGAGCGCTCGCCGCAACGCCGCGACCCCGTCCGACGCCGCCCGACGCGCCGCCGCCTCCGAGCCACCCACGATCTGCGCGACCTCGCGGTACGCCAGACCGCCGAGGTAGTGATAGGCGACGACGGCACGTTGCTTGTCCGCGAGCTCGCCGAGCGCCGCCCACAGGTCGAGGTCCCGGCCGTCCGCCCGGTCCGCCGAGACGCCGTCCGGTGGTTCGGCCACGGGGGTGACCCGGGCGCGGGCTCGTAGGACGTCGACCGCCTTGCGGTGGGCGATCGTCACGAGCCAGGCCTCGACGTTGGCGCCAGGGTCGAGGTCCGGGAACGCACGCAAGGCGGCCAGGAACGTCTCGGACCACGCGTCCTGGGCGTCGTGCGGACCGAGGACCGCGCGACACACCCGGAGCACCGTGGCCCCGTGCCGCTCGACGACGAGCTCGAAGGGGATCTTTGCTGTCACGCCCTGTAGACGGTCGGGGGACCTGGAACGTGAGGTCCCAGTTTCGACCCTCGGGCGATCGGTCGGCATGCCCCCATCCTTGCCCAGCGGTCCGACACGTCACAGCCACGTGAGGCGCGCGGTGGAACGTGGGCCGCCGCCGTCGTAGGCACACCGCCTGGCGCACTGGCACTCTGGAGCCATGGACCTGTGGCCTGGAGCTCCCTATCCCCTCGGCGCGACGTATGACGGCGCGGGGGTCAACTTCGCGGTGTTCTCCGAGGTCGCCGAGCGCGTCGAGCTGTGCCTCTTCGACGAGGACGGCACCGAGACCCGCATCGACCTGCCGGAGGTCGACGCCTTCGTCTGGCACGGCTACGCCGTCGCCCTCGCCCCGGGGCAGCGCTACGGCTTCCGGGTGCACGGGCCCTACGAGCCCGCCCAAGGGCACCGGTGCAACCCGAACAAGCTGCTCCTCGACCCGTACGCGAAGGCGATCGACGGGCAGATCGACGGTGACGCCTCGCTCTTCTCCTACGAGTTCGACGACCCGACGGCGCGCAACGACGAGGACTCCGCGGCCCACACGATGACGTCCGTCGTGGTGAACCCGTTCTTCGACTGGGGGCACGACCGCCCACCGCGGCGCGAGTACCACGAGACCGTCATCTACGAGACGCACGTGCGCGGCTTCACGATGCGCCACCCCGACATCCCGGAAGAGCTGCGGGGCACGTACGCCGGGCTCGCGCACCCCGCCGCCATCGAGTACCTGACCTCGCTCGGTGTCACGGCGGTCGAGCTCATGCCGGTGCACCAGTTCGTCAACGACCCGACGCTCGTCGAGCGCGGCCTGTCGAACTACTGGGGCTACAACACGATCGGGTTCTTCGCCCCGCACAACGGCTACGCGGCGTTCGAGCAGCCAGGACAGGCCGTCCAGGAGTTCCGGGCGATGGTCAAGGCGCTGCACACCGCGGGCATCGAGGTCATCCTCGACGTCGTCTACAACCACACCGCGGAGGGCAACCACCTCGGCCCGACCCTGAGCCTGCGCGGCATCGACAACGCCGCGTACTACCGGCTCGTCGACGAGGACCGCGCGCACTACTACGACACGACGGGCACGGGGAACTCCCTGCTCATGCGCTCCCCGCACGTGCTGCAGCTCATCATGGACTCCCTGCGCTACTGGGTCACCGAGATGCACGTCGACGGTTTCCGCTTCGACCTCGCGGCCACCCTCGCCCGGCAGTTCCACGAGGTCGACCGGCTCTCCGCGTTCTTCGACCTCGTGCAGCAGGACCCGGTGATCTCCCAGGTCAAGCTCATCGCCGAGCCGTGGGACCTCGGCGACGGCGGCTACCAGGTGGGCGGCTTCCCACCCCTGTGGTCGGAGTGGAACGGCAAGTACCGCGACACGGTGCGCGACTTCTGGCGCGGCGAGCCGGCGACCCTCGCGGAGTTCGGCAGCCGCCTGACGGGCTCCTCCGACCTGTACGAGCACACCGGTCGCAAGCCCATCGCCTCGGTCAACTTCGTCACGGCGCACGACGGCTTCACGCTCGCCGACCTCGTGTCCTACAACGAGAAGCACAACGAGGCGAACGGCGAGGGCGGCAAGGACGGCGAGAGCCACAACAGGTCCTGGAACTGCGGGGCCGAGGGGCCCACCGACGACGGCGAGGTCCTGGAGCTGCGCGCCCGCCAGCGGCGGAACTTCCTCACCACCCTCCTGGTCTCGCAAGGCGTGCCGATGCTCTCCCACGGCGACGAGATCGGCCGCACGCAGGGCGGGAACAACAACGGCTACTGCCAGGACAACGAGATCACGTGGGTCGACTGGGACCTCGACGCCGACCAGACCGAGCTCCTGGACTTCACCCGGCGCCTCATCGCCCTGCGGCGCAAGCAGCCCGTGCTCCGCCGGCGCCGCTTCTTCGCGGGAGACGCCGGCCACGGGGGTGCCTCACCCCTGAGCGACCTCGTGTGGCTCGACCCGGCGGGCGCGCCCATGGCGGACGCGGCGTGGACGACGCCGTCGTCGGGCGCCGTCATGGTCTTCCTCAACGGCGAGGCGATCGCCGAGCCCGGCCGGTACGGCCAGCGCGTCGTCGGTGACGACGTCCTCATGCTGTTCAACGCCCAGCCCGAACCCGTGGAGTTCTCGCTGCCCGACGCGGACTTCACGGCCACGTGGCGCTGCGAGGTCGACACGGCCCTCGACCACGAGCCCGGGACGCTGCTCGACGCCGGGAGCCGCGTCATGCTCGTCGACCGGTCCGTCCTCGTCCTGCGCTCGACGGACCGCGCCGGCCGGTAGCCTGCGACCACACTGCGGCCCACGTCGAGGAGGACCCATGGCCAAGCGTTGGAGCACCCCCGCCTACGAGTCGCTCCGGGTGCGCCCCGGCCTCGACCTGGCGGCGTTCGACACCGCGGCGACGCCCGGGTGGGAGAGCGGTCGCAAGAAGGCCGAGGGGCTCACCGCGGACAACGGCGAGGCGATGTCCGAGCTTCAGGAGCGGCTCCACGCCGACGGCAAGAAGGGCGGCAGGCGCTCGGTGCTGCTCGTGCTGCAGGGCATGGACACCTCGGGCAAGGGCGGGATCGTGCGCCACGTCATCGGCATGGTGGACCCGCAGGGCGTCGAGCTCACGTCCTTCGGCAAGCCGACCCCCGAAGAGCTCTCCCACCACTACCTGTGGCGCATCCGGAACGCACTGCCCCGCCCGGGGAAGATCGGGGTCTTCGACCGCTCGCACTACGAGGACGTGCTCGTGGTGCGGGTCAACGAGCTCGTCCCCCGTGAGCAGTGGGAGCCGCGCTACGAGGAGATCAACGAGTTCGAGCGAGAGCTCACCGACGCGGGAACCGTCGTCGTGAAGGCCGCGCTCCTCGTCTCCGCCGACGAGCAGAAGGCCCGGCTGCGCGAACGGCTCGAGCGGGCCGACAAGCACTGGAAGTACAACCCCGGCGACATCGACGAGCGTGCGAAGTGGCCCGCCTACCAGGAGGCCTACCAGGCGGTGTTCGACCGCACGAGCACCGAGCACGCCCCGTGGTTCGCGATCCCGGCGGACAACAAGTGGTTTGCTCGCCTCGCCGTCACCGAGCTGCTCCTCGAGGCGCTCGTGGGACTCGACCTCGGCTGGCCGCCCGCCGACTTCGACGTCGCGAGCGAGCTGGCGCGCCTCGACGCGAGCTAGTCCCCCGCCGGCCCGTGCTCGACGCTGCCGCGCCCCCGCTCGGCGAGCTCGCCGAGCCGCGAGAGCGCCCGCAGGTACTTCTTGCGGTACCCGCCGGCGAGCATCGCGTCGGTGAAGAGCGCGCCCGGCCCGGCGGTGCCCAGCAGCACGGGCACGTCACGGTCGTAGAGCCGGTCCACGAGGACGACGAGGCGCAGCGCGGCGGACTGGTCCGGGACGGGGCCTACTCCCGTGAGGCCCACGAGCGACACGTCGTCGAGGAGCGCCCCGAACCGCGAGGGATGCACGCGCGCCAAGTGCGCCAGGAGGTCCGGGAAGGCGTCGAGGCTCGCCCCGGGGGCCGCGTGCGCGTGGTGCCCGACGTCGGCGTCCGCGAGCGGCTCGGCCTCGCCGGCCCCGTCGCGGTGCCGGTAGTCGCTGCCCTCGATCCGCAGCACCTCGAAGCGTGCCGCGAGGGCCTGGATCTCCCGCAGGAAGTCCTCGGCGGCGAAGCGGCCCTCGCCGAGCGAGTCGGGCAGGGTGTTCGAGGTCGCGGCGAGCCACACGCCGCGGTCGGTGAGCTCGCGCAGCAACCGGGACATCACCATCGTGTCGCCCGGGTCGTCGAGCTCGAACTCGTCGATGCACACGAGCGCGCGCCGCGCGAGAGCGTCGACGGTCGGGGCGAAGCCAAGCGCACCTGCGAGGTGCGTGTACTCCACGAAGGTGCCGTAGGCCGCGCGATCGGGGCCGACGGCGTGCGCGAGGGAGGCGAGCAGGTGAGTCTTGCCGACGCCGAAGCCGCCGTCGAGGTAGATCCCCCCGCTCGCCACCCGGCGACGCGACCACCGACGGCGGGGCTGCGCGACCTGGGCGGCGAACGCCTCGAGCCGGGCGAGCGCCGCGGCCTGGCTCGCGTAGGCCGGATCGGGCCGGTACGTCGCGAAGGACTCCCCCGCGAAGTGCCGTGGCGGGACGAAGGAGCGCAGCAGCCGGTCGGCGGGGACCACGGGGAAGCGGTCCGTCAACGACACCGGTGCGGTGCGTGGAGGGCTGCTCGCGGTCACGATGGTCCAGCGTACGGGCAGTAACGTGGGGTGATGGAGCGCTGGACACCTTCAGGCACCGTGGCCGACGACGATCTGCTGCGCCTCTACGCCCACCCCCCGGGCTGCGTGCGCGCCAACTTCGTGACTACGGTGGACGGCGCGGCCACGGGCGACGACGGTCGCTCGGGCACCATCAACAACGACGCCGACCTGCGGGTGTTCGAGACGCTGCGGGCGCTCGCCGACGTCGTGCTCGTCGGGGCCGGCACGGCACGCACCGAGGCCTATGGGGCGCTTGACCTGCCCGAACACCTCGTGCCGGCGCGCAGCGCACTCGGGCTGCGTCCCCTGCTCGAGCTCGCCGTCGTCACCCGCTCGGGGATCCTCAGCGAGCGCCTCCTGGGTGCGGACCGTCCTCCGCTCGTCATCACGCACGAGGGCTGCCACCACATCGAGTCGCTGCGCGAGCGGCTCGGACCGGGTCGGGTGCTCCTGCACGGCACGGACGAGGTGGATCTCGCGGGTGCCCTCGCCGACCTCGCCGCGCGCGGGCTGACCCGCGTGCTCACGGAGGGCGGCCCGCACCTCTTCGCTTCCCTGCTCGGCGCGAGGCTCGTCGACGAGCTCTGCCTCACGACGTCGCCGCAGCTCGTGGGCGGCCACCCCCCGCGCATCGTCAGGGCCAACGAGTGGTTCTCCCCGCCGCGATCCGCGCACCTCGAGCACGTCCTCGTCGAGGGGTCGACGGTGCTCAGCCGGTGGTCGCTGAGCCGCTGAGCCCGGAGCCACAGCACCACCGAGGCACCCGGTCAGGCGACCCCGACCTGCTTCCCGGCGCGCACGATCGTCGCGCGTGCGAGCACGTCGAGGGAGTCGACGTAGAACGGGTCGGCGAGCAGGTCCGTGTCCTGGGCCACGACGGACAGCTCCGTGCAGCCCAGCAGCACCACCTGGGCGCCGTCGTCGGCCAGCCGCCCCACCACGGTGCGCAGCGCCTCGAGGTCCACGGGTCGCCCCGCCTTGACCTGCTCGTAGATGATGCGCATGACGGCGTCCTGATCGGCATCGCCTGGCGACACGGGTTCGATCCCCCGCTCGGTGAGCGCACGGTGGTAGACGCCGGAGCGCACCGTACCCGTCGTCGCGAGGATCCCGGCGCGCGCTAGCCCCGGCACGCGGCGCTGCGCCTCGTCGATCGTCTCCCCCACGATGCTCAGCAGGGGGATCGCGACGGCTCGCGCGATCTCCTCGGTGAAGGTGTGGGCCGTGTTGCACGGCAGCACGAGGAACTCGGCGCCGAAGGCCTCGAGGCGCCGCGCGTCCTCGGCCATGACCGGCCCGGGGTTCGCCTCCGAGTCACCCACGACGAAGGCCGTCCGGTCCGGGATCGACGCATGGTTGAACACCACGAGGTCGACGTGGTCCTGGTCCCGCTCCGCCTGGGTCAGCCGCACGACCTTGTCGAGGAAGTACGCCGTCGCGAGGGGACCGACTCCCCCGATCACCCCGACGAGCTCGCTCATGCGCGCCATTGTGCCCGCTCGAGCGCGCTGAGCGGGTAGTGGCGCGAGAACTTGCGGAACTGGTTGATCTGGTTCGCCAGCACGTACGCGATGCGGCGCGGGTGGCGCTCCGCGGAGTACCACAAAGGGTTCGAGACTCGCCGACGACGGAAGAGCGAGCGGGTGCGCGCGCGCAGCTGCTTGTCGAACACGTAGCGCAGCAGGAGCGCGCGCGGCAGCACCGTGTACAGGTGCGTCGCCTGCTGCTCGACGAGAAGCCCGCCCTCGTCGCGCTCGAGGCCGTCGCGCTGCTCGAGGAACTCGCGCACGTACGCGGCCGCGGTGTTCCGCCCGGCGGCGGTCACGTAGTAGTTGGAGCGTCCGAGCCGCGGGTTGAGCTCGAAGAACACGGTGCGCCCGTCGCGCGGGTCGACCTTGAGGTCGAAGTTCGAGTACCCCGTCCACCCGATGTGCTCGAGGAGCCTGACCGCTTGCGCGACGACCGTCGGGTTGGGCTCGGTGATGATCGCGGCCGGGTTGCCGAGCGCACCGGGCGTGTGCTCTTCGAGCAGCACGTGACCGAAGGACGCGAACCGCACGGCACCCTTCCGGTCCGAGAAGCACGTGAGGATGCGCATCTGCGAGTCGTCGCCGGGGATGAAGTCCTGCACGAGGAACGAGCCCGCGTAGCCGCTCGCCGCGACGCGGTCGAGCAGCTCGCGCAGCTCGGCGGGCGAGTCGACCGTGAAGACCTTCTTCTTCCCGGGGAACTCCACGAGGTGGTACCCCGCCGTGCTACCCGCCTTCGCGATCACGGGGAAGGTCAGCGCCGAGGTGTCGAGGTCCGCGTGGTTGCCGACGTCGACCACGACGGTCCGGGGGTGGGCGATCCCGAGCTCGGTGCACAGCGCCGAGAACTCGGCCTTGTCCGTGACGCGGTCGAGCACGTCGAGCGGGACGTAGGGCACGACGTAGCGGGGCTCGAGCCGGTCGCGGTTCACGACGACGGCGCGCACGAGCCAGTCCGCGCTCGCGAGCAGGATGAGCTCACGGTCCGGGTGCTCGTCCGCGATGCGCAGCAGACGCGCCACGAGGACGTCGTCGTCGTCCATCTGCGGTTCGACGACGGACGTCAGCACGCTCGAGTGGCGCACCAGCCCCGTCGAGGCGCTCGAGACGACGACGGAGCGCACCCCGTACGCCTCGTGGAAGGTTCGGGCGAGGCTGTAGGCCCCGATGTCACCACCGAGGATGACGGGCTGGAGCCGCGACCCGTCCGTGGTGGTCACGCCTCGCTCTCACCACGGTCACCGGACCACTCGGTGTGGAACGTGCCCTCGCGGTCCGTGCGGCGGTAGGTGTGCGCCCCGAAGAAGTCGCGCTGGGCCTGGATGAGGTTCGCGGGCAGCCGCTCGGCGCGCACGCCGTCGTAGTAGGCGAGCGAGGAGGAGAACGCCGGCGTGGCGACGCCGTGCAGCGCGGCCTGCGAGACGATGCGGCGCCACGCGGCGACACCCCTGCCGACCTGCTCCGTGAAGTACGGGTCCGCAAGCAGGAGCGCGAGCTCGGGGTTGCGCTCGTACGCCTGGGTGATGCGGTCGAGGAACCGGGCGCGGATGATGCACCCACCCCGCCAGATCCGCGCCATCGCACCGCGGTCGATGTTCCAGTCGTACTCCTCGCTCGCCGCGGCGATCTGGTCGAAGCCCTGGGAGTAGGCCACGACCTTCGAGGCGTACAGCGCGAGGCGCACGTCCTCGACGAAGGCGTCGCGGTCCTCGACGGCCCACGGGGCGGCGTCGGCGACGAGCACCCCGTTCGCCGCCTCGCGCTGCGGGGTCGAGCCCGACAGTGCCCGGGCGAACGTGGCCTCGGCGATGCCCGTGATCGGCACGCCGAGGTCGAGGCCGCTCTGCACGGTCCAGCGTCCCGTGCCCTTCTGCTCCGCCTGGTCGAGCACGACGTCGACGAACGGCTTGCCGGTCGCGGCGTCCGTGTGCGCGAGCACCTCGGCGGAGATCTCGATGAGGAACGACTCGAGGTCGCCCGTGTTCCACTCGGCGAAGATCTCACCGATCTCGGGGGCGCTCGCCCCGAGTCCGAGGCGGATGAGCTCGTAGGCCTCGGCGATGAGCTGCATGTCCGCGTACTCGATGCCGTTGTGGACCATCTTGACGAAGTGGCCGGCGCCGTCGGGCCCCACGTAGGTGCAGCACGGCACGCCGTCGACCTTCGCCGAGATCTTCTCGAGGATCGGGCCGAGCCACTCGTAGGACTCGCGCGAACCGCCGGGCATGATGCTCGGGCCGAGGAGCGCACCCTCCTCGCCGCCGGAGACCCCCGTGCCGACGAAGTGCAGACCCTTCGCGGCGAGCGCGGCCTCGCGGCGGCGCGTGTCGGGGAAGTGGGCGTTGCCCGCGTCGATGACGATGTCGCCCTCGTCGAGAAGCGGCACGAGCTCGTCGATGACGGCGTCCGTGGGGCCGCCCGCCTTGACCATGATGATGATCTTGCGCGGCCGCTCGAGGCTCGCGACGAAGTCCTGGATCGACTCGGACGGCACGAAGGTGCCCTCGTCCCCGTGGTCCGCGACGAGCGAGGACGTGCGGGCGAAGGAACGGTTGTGGACAGCGACGACGAAGCCGTTGCGTGCGAGGTTTCGGGCGAGGTTCCGACCCATGACAGCAAGGCCGGTGACGCCGATCTGTGCGGACGCGGTAGACATCGAGTCGAGCTCCTTCAACGAGGGTGGATGGCCTACTCGGCCACCGACGACTCTATCGCCGTCGCCTCGCGGGCCGCCCCGCCGTCGGACCTGTGAGACGCCGCTCGGCGTGCCTGCACGGCGGATAATCACCCGGCGCATACGCTCGCCCCGTGACCGAGACTGATCTCAGCGCGGTTCCGGAAGAGTTCGTGCGGGTGCTGCACAGCCTGCGCGGTGCGCGGCTGCGCCCCGAGGTCGTCCTCGAAGAGGTCCCGGCCCCCGGCCGCATCGCCCCCTACTCCGTCGCCCTCACCGGTGAGGTGCACCCGCGTCGCGGCGGCGAGGTCGACGAGCTCGCCTCGGGCAGGTTCGTCGTGCTCCACGACCCGGCCGGCCAGGACGCCTGGGAGGGCACGCTCCGCGTCGTCACCCTGCTGCGCGCCGCGGTCGAGGACGAGCTCGCCGTCGATCCATTGCTCTCGCACGCCGCGTGGACCTGGCTCGAGGACGCGCTCGAGGAGTCCGGGGTCGCCTACCGCGCCCTCGGCGGCACCGTGACGCGTGTGATCTCCGACACGTTCGGGGTGCTCGTCGAGCGCAAGGGCGACGTCGAGCTCGAGCTGCGGGCGTCGTGGACGCCGCGCGATCCCGAGCTCGGAAACCACCTCGAGGCCTGGGGAATGCTGCTGTGCACGGGCGCGGGTCTGCCACCGCTGCCCGAGGGTGTCACGGCCCTCGCCCCCCGTCGCTGAGCACGCCGAGCTCACCGCCACCTCAAGTAGACCGGCCGATCTCCCGAAGAAACACAGGGAAGAGCTCGTGTCCCCAGCCTTGAGGAAGTGCCCCCACGTGACCACCACGGACGTGCGACTCCGCGCTCATGCGCCGGTTGCCAGCCGGCTGGCCGGGGCGCGCCCGGGGAACATCTGCATCGTCGTTCCCCAGATCGCCGGGGGCGAGGGCAGCGCCATCGCCCGCAACCTGCGTCGTCGCGGCAACCACCAGGCGCTCGTGCTGGCCCGACGCAGCGAGGCGCGCGAGCTCGTCCAGCTGCTCGCCGGTGGGGTCCGTGGGGCCGTCGCGATCGAGCAGTCGCGCGAGCTGGCGCCCCAGGGCCGGGAGCTCGAGCCCACCACGGCGCCCGCGCCGTTGCCGCTCACCGCACGTGAGATCTCCGTGCTCTCGCTCGTGGCGGAGGGCCAGTCGAACCGCAACATCGGCGAGTCGCTCAACCTCTCGGCCCTCACGGTCAAGAGCCACCTGGCACGGATCGCCCGCAAGCTCGGCACCGGCGACCGGGCTGCGCTCGTGGCCGTCGCACTGCGACGCGGACTGATCTAGCCGCGCCTGCGAGAGGCATGCCGCGCGACGAACTACCGTGGAGGCATGCAGGTCCTGACCGACGACGGAGTCCCGGTGCCCGATGACGAGCCCGGGCCCTCGATCGTCCCGTTGACCGAACCTGCGGACGGCATCCCTCCCGTCATCGACACCCCCGAGGCCCTCGCCGACGCCGTGACGGCGTTCGCGGCCGGCACCGGCCCGGTCGCCAGCGATGCCGAACGAGCCTCGGGTTACCGCTACGGCCAGCGCACCTACCTCATCCAGCTCCGGCGCGAAGGTGCCGGCACGGCCCTGATCGACCCGATCGGCGTGCCCGACCTCTCGGAGCTGAGCAGTGCGCTCGACGGCGTCGAGTTCGTGCTGCACGCCGCCTCGCAAGACCTGCCCGGCTTCCAGGAGCAGCAGCTGCGGCCCGCCACCGTCTTCGACACCGAGCTCGGGGCACGCATCCTCGGCCTGGAGCGGGTCGGTCTCGCGACGGTCGTCGCCGAGCTGCTCGGCCTCGGGCTCGCGAAGGAGCACTCCGCGGTCGACTGGTCGACCCGCCCGCTGCCCGAGGAGTGGTTGCGCTACGCCGCGCTCGACGTCGAGGTGCTCGTCGCGCTGCGCGACGTCATCGCCGAGCGCCTCGCCGACGCGGGGAAGCTCGACTGGGCCCTGCAGGAGTTCGAGGCCGTGCGCACCGCGGTGCCACCCGCACCCCGCGTGGACCCGTGGCGTCGCACCTCGGGGATGCACGCCATCAAGGACCCCCGCCGGCTCGCCGTCGTCCGCGAGCTCTGGCTCGCCCGCGACGAGTCCGCCCGACGTCGCGACATCGCGCCGGGCCGCGTGCTGCCCGACCGTGCCATCGTCTCGGCCGCCAAGGCGATGCCCGCCACCCTCGCCGAGCTCGTCGCCCTGCCCGAGTTCTCCGGGAAGGGCGCCCGGCGGCGCGCGGAGCTGTGGCAGTCCGCCGTCGACCGTGCCCGGGCGCTGCCCGACAGGGCCCTGCCGTCGACCCGCGGCCCCCGCAACGGCGACTCCGTGCCACCGGCCCGCGCGTGGCCGGACCGCGACCCGGAAGCAGCGGCCCGGCTCGCCGCGGCGCGGGCCGCCCTCGCGGAGATCTCGGCACAGGTGCAGGTCCCCGTCGAGAACCTCGTGCTCCCCGAGCTCGTCCGGAAGCTGTGCTGGTCCCCGCCGTCGAACACGGACGCCGCAGGGGTGGGCGACTTCCTCGCCGCCGGTGGCGCACGCCCGTGGCAGGTCGAGCTCGCCGCCGGTCCCCTGTCGGGCGCACTGAAGGGTTGAGGACATGAGTGGTCAGGACACGGTGGAGACCGTCACCCACGTCGTCGTACGCGACATCGCACTGCCCCGGAACGCGGGCACCGTCGCCCTGCTGACCTTCGACAACGGCACGGAAGGCGCCAGGCCGGCCACGATGGGCGGCGCAGGACTGTCCGAGCTGCGCACGGCGCTGGAGACCCAGCGGGAACGCGCGGCCGTGGGCGAGATCAGTGCCGTCGCGGTCACGGGAGTCGGAGACTGCTTCCTCGCCGGCGCGGACCTGCGACTAGTCGCGAGCCTGCGCACCGCCGCCCAGGCCCGAGAGGTGGCCGAGCTCGGGCACGCCACGCTGCGGATCCTCGGTGAGCTCGACGTCCCGACGTTCGCCCTCGTCAACGGCCTCGCGCTCGGCGGCGGGCTCGAGGTCGCCCTGCACTGCACCTACCGCGCCGTCGCCTCCGACGTGCGACGCCTCGCCCTGCCCGAGGCGCACCTCGGCCTCGTGGCCGGTTGGGGCGGCACCTATCTCGCGCCGCGGCTGCTCGGCATCCAGGGCGGTATCGAGCTCGCGCTCGAGCGCCCGCTCGCGAACAACCGGCCCACCGACGCGCGCACGGCCGTCGCGACGGGGCTCGTCGACGCCGCCTTCGACCGCGAGGGCTTCCTCGCCGACGGGCTCGACTGGATCGCCCGGGTGCTCACCGGCGAGATCGGGGTGCCACGCCGGCCGCTCGACGACCCGCAGACGTGGAGCTCCGCCGTCGCCGAGGCACGCGGCCGGCTCGACGCTCGGCTGCACGGTGCCCGCAGGGCCCCCTACCGGACGCTCGAGCTGCTCGCCGCGGCGGGTGACAACGACAAGGACACCCACTTCGTCGCGGAGGACGAGGCGCTCGAGGAGTTCCTCGTCTCCGACGGGCTGCACGCCGCGCTCTACGCCTTCGACCTCACGACACGCTCGGCCAAGACGCCGCTAGGCGCCCCGGACCTCGGCGCCGCGCGTCCCGTGCGCTCGGTGGGCATCGTCGGCGCGGGGCTCATGGCGACCCAGCTCGCGGTGCTCATCGCGAGCAGGCTCCACGTGCCCGTCGTCCTGCGGGACCTCGATGAGGAACGGGTCGCGGCCGGCCGGGCCGCGATCGACGCGCAGGTCGAGTCGCTGCGCACGAAAGGACGGCTCTCGGACGACGACGCCGCACGCCTGGCCGCCGCGTGCACGGTCACGACCGACCTGGCCGCCCTCGCCGGCGCCGACCTCGTGATCGAGGCCGTCACCGAGGTGCTCGCGGTCAAGCAACGCGTCTTCGCCGAGCTCGAGCCGCTCGTGAGCCCGGACACCGTGCTCGCGACGAACACCTCGGCGCTCTCCGTCACGGCGATGGGGGCGCACCTCGCCGACCCGGGTCGCGTCGTCGGGCTCCACTTCTTCAACCCCGTGGCGCAGATGCCGCTCATCGAGGTGGTGCGCACCGAGGCGACGTCGCAGACCGCCCTCGCGACGGCGTTCGGCGCCGCCCAGGCACTCGGCAAGACGGCGGTGGGCGTCGCGGACCGTCCCGGATTCGTCGTGAACCGCCTGCTGCTGCGAATGCTCGGCGACGTCGCTGCGACCGTCGAGGCGGGCACCCCCGTCGAGGTGGCCGACCGGGCGCTCGACCCGCTGGGACTGCCGATGCGGCCCTTCAAGCTGCTCGACCTCGTGGGCGTCGCCGTCGCGCTGCACGTCCTCGACACCCTGCACTCCGAGCTGGGCGACCGTTTCCCGCTCTCCCCCGGGCTCGCCGCACTTCGGGACGAGGGCGCACGGCTGTCGATGCCGGACGGCGCCGTCGACCCCGCGATCCAGGCGGCGTTCGGCTCACCCGCCGCCGAGCCGCTCGACGAGGACGGCGTGCGTGCCCGCGTGCTCGACGGCCTCGCCGAGGAGATCGGGACGATGCTCGACGAGGGCGTCGTCGCCGAGGTGAGCCAGATCGACCTGTGCATGGTGCTCGGGGCGGGCTGGCCGATCGCCAACGGCGGCATCGCGCCGCTCCTCGACCGCGAGGGCGTCTCCGAGCGGGTCCTGGGCCGCAGGCTCTTGCCCGACGGCGTCGCCACCGTGGGCCGGTCCGGTCAGTAGACGGTCAGCCCCCGGTCACGGAACTGGCTGCGGACACGCTCGACGAGCTCGGGGCTCGGCGGCTCCGTCTCGGCCAGCTCGTAGCGGATGCCGAGCGAGTCCCACTTGTCCGTGCCCATCTGGTGGAACGGCAGCACCTCGACCCGCGTCACGCTCGACAGCGATGCGGCGTAGTCGGCGACCTTCGCGACGTTGTCGACGTCGTCCGTGAGGCCCGGCACGAGCACGAAGCGGATCCACGTCTCGATCCCCCGGTCCGACAGTCGCCGGCCGAAGTCGAGCGTCGGCTGCAGGGCACGACCCGTCACCTTGCGGTAGGTCTCGGGGTCGCCCGACTTCACGTCGAGCAGGACGAGGTCGATGTTGTCGAGCATCGAGTCGGTGCACGAGGCACCGAGCGAGCCCGAGGTGTCGATCGTGGTGTGAATGCCGAGCGCCTTGGCGCCCGCGAGCACCCGCCCCACGAACGCCGGCTGCTGCAGCGGCTCACCGCCGGAGATCGTCAGCCCGCCCCCGGTCGCGGAGAACACGCCGCGATACCGGGCGATGCGCGCCATGAGGGCGTCGTACTCGACGGCCTTGCCGTCACGCATCTTCCACGTGTCGGGGTTGTGGCAGTAGAGGCACCGCAGCGGGCAGCCGGCCATGAAGACCGTGAGCCGCGTGCCGGGACCGTCGACGGCGGTGACGAGCTCCCACGAGTGCACCGAGCCGACCTCGCCGACCCGCATGCGGGCGAGCAGCTCGCTGCTGCGCGACAGGTCGACCGCCCCGAGGCCCGCGGTACCGGCGCCGGCGCGCCGGCCCGAGGGCAGCTCGAGCGGCACGTCGACGCACGCGGTGGGGTCTTGCGCCGTCGTCGTCGTCGTCATGGCTCGTCCTAGACGGATCCGTGGAAGGTGCGGGACAGGACGTCGAGCTGCTGCTCGCGCGTGAGCCGCACGAAGTTCACGGCGTAGCCCGAGACCCGGATGGTGAGCTGCGGGTACTTCTCGGGGTTCACCATGGCGTCCTCGAGCGTCTCGCGGTTCAGCACGTTGACGTTCATGTGATAGCCCTCGGAGCCCATGTAGGCGTCCAGCAGGCCGGTCAGGTTGTTCACCTGCTCCTCGCGGGTACGGCCAAGTCCGCTCGGCACCACGGTGTTCGTCAGCGAGATGCCGTCGAGCGCCTGGTCGTACGGGAGCTTGGCAACCGAGAGAGCCGAGGCGAGCATGCCGTGCGTGTCGCGACCGTTCATCGGGTTCGCACCCGGGGCGAACGGCTCGCCGGCGCGGCGGCCGTCGGGCGTGTGGCCCGTGGCCTTGCCGTAGACGACGTTCGACGTGATCGTCAGGACCGACTGGGTGTGCACGGAGTCGCGGTAGGTGGGCTGCTGGCGCACCTTCTCCATGAAGTCGGTGACGATCTCGACGGCGATCTCGTCGGCGCGGTCGTCGTCGTTGCCGAAGGTCGGGAACTCGCCCTCGGTGACATAGTCGACCACGAGGCCCGTCTCGTCGCGCACCGGCTTGACGGTCGCGTACCTGATGGCGGACAGGGAGTCGACGACGACGGACAGCCCGGCGATCCCGCACGCCATGGTGCGCAGGATCTCGCGGTCGTGGAGCGCCATCTCGAGGCGCTCGTACGCGTACTTGTCGTGCATGAAGTGCACGCAGTTGAGCGCGTCCACGTAGGTCTGGGCGAGCCAGTCGAGGAGCTCGTCGAACTTGGCGCGCACGTCGTCATAGTCGAGCACGTCGCCGGTGACAGGCTCGCTCACGGGAGCGACCTGCTTGCCGGAGACCTCGTCGCGGCCGCCGTTGATCGCGTACAGCATCGCCTTGGCGATGTTGACGCGGGCGCCGAAGAACTGCATCTGCTTGCCGACCCGCATGCCCGAGACGCAGCACGCGATGGCGCTGTCGTCTCCCCACGCCTCACGCAGGAGGTCGTCGGACTCGTACTGGATCGAGGACGTGTCGATCGACACCTGCGAGCAGAAGCTCTTGAAGCCCTCGGGCAGCGCGTCGCTCCACAGCACGGTCAGGTTCGGCTCCGGGGCCGGGCCGAGCGTGTACAAGGTGTTGAGGAACCGGAACGAGCTCTTCGTCACGAGCGGGCGACCGTCCTCGCCGATGCCGGCGATCGTCTCGGTGACCCAGGTCGGGTCGCCGGAGAACAGGGCGTCGTACTCGGGGGTGCGCAGGAAGCGCACGATGCGCAGCTTGATGACGAAGTCGTCGATGAGCTCCTGCGCCTCTTCCTCGGTGATGAGGCCCAGCGCGAGGTCGCGCTGGAGGTAGACGTCGAGGAAGGTCGAGACGCGGCCGAGCGACATCGCCGCACCGTTCTGCTCCTTCACCGCGCCGAGGTAGGCGAGGTAGAGCCACTGCACGGCCTCGCGGGCCGTCGCGGCCGGGCGGGAGACGTCGAAGCCATAGCTCGCGGCCATCTCCTTGAGCTCGCCGAGCGCCCGGATCTGCTCCGAGATCTCTTCGCGGTCACGGATGACGTCTTCGACGCTGCGCATCTGGTCCAGCTCGACCTTCTCGGCCTTCTTCGCGGCGACGAGGGCGTCGACGCCGTAGAGCGTCACGCGCCGGTAGTCGCCGATGATGCGCCCGCGGCCGTACGCGTCCGGCAGGCCCGTGATGATGTGGCTCGAGCGCGCCTTGCGCACGTCGGGCGGGTAGACGTCGAAGACGCCGTCGTTGTGCGTCTTGCGGTACGTCGTGAAGATCTTCTTGACGGTCTCGTCGGGCTCGTAGCCGTACGTCTCGAGGGCGCCGGCCACCATGCGCCAGCCACCGTTGGGCATGATCGCCCGACGCAGCGGCGCGTCGGTCTGCAGGCCGACGATGATCTCGAGCTCGCGGTCGATGTAGCCGGGCGCGTGCGACGTGATGGTCGACGGCGTGTGCGTGTCGACGTCGTAGATGCCGCGCTCGCGCTCCTCCGGGAACATCGAGGAGAGCCTCGCCCACACCTTCTCGGTGCGCGGCGTGGCGCCTGCGAGGAACTGCGAGTCACCCTCGTACGGGGTGTAGTTGCGCTGGATGAAGTCGCGCACGTCGACGCCATGGGACCAGTCCCCCGGCTCGAAGCCCCTCCAGGCGTCCGTGGTGGCGGACGTCTCGGGGAGCGAGGTGGGCGGGACCGAGGTGGTGGTCATGGCGTGCTCCTTGGCGGATCTCTCGTCGGTGTCTCCACCCTAGGAGGAAGTCATCCCATGTTTGTGGGTCCAAGGTCCCCGTGACGTACATCACGCGCCAAAGGACGAGCAGCGGGTCGGCCCCTCACGAGGAGGCGCTCGGTCGGATCGCGAGCGAGGCCGCACGCACCGTCGAGTCCACGGCGCGCAGCCCCACCCCACCGACGAGATGCGGCAGTGGGTCGACGTGGTCGATGACCGGATCACCATCGATCCACACCTGGATCCGCGCCCCACGCAACGAGACCTGCACGCGCAACGGGGCGAAGAGGTTGAGCGCACCAACCCACTGCGCCAGGACTGTGGTGTCGTAGTCGTGCCGGGCGAGAGCGACCCGGTCACCGTGCACCTGTACCGAGTAGCCGAGCAGAAAGTCCGAGCCGAGGCGTGCGTCGTCGCCCTCGTAGCCCAGCGAGAGGTGCGAGGCGCGGAAGACGAGATCGCCATGACCGTCGGCCGTGGCGCGATCGACCGACAGCTCGGCGTCGAGGTGGAGGTCGACGAACCGCTCGTCCGAGACGAGCCGCTTGTCGTGCCCGCGCACGAGGATGTTGCTGAGGGAGACCGCTCGCGGTGCGACCTCGGGCAGCACGTGGACAAGATCGATCACGTGGCGCCCGGAGACCGACCCGAGCGAGATCGTCTCGACGTCGGTGCCCAGGTCGACGACGAAGCTCGCGAGCTCTGCCCCGGTCGGGAGCGCGGCGACAGGGCCGGCGGAGCACGCAAGCTCGAGCTCGCCGTCCTCGGCGAGGTCACCGACGGCGATGATCCGGTACCGACCCGCCTCGGCGGCGAGCACGCGGTACTCGACGACGGCGCCCTCCTCGAGAACGAGCCGACGTTGTGGCCTTGTCGATGACGGGTCGACGAAGAGTGCCGTGTCGGACGACGCGAGTGCGGCCCAGAACCGGCCGGGCACGGGTCGGACGGCTCCGCGGTCCGCAGTCTCGGGTGTCGTGCGAGTCAAGCCGACGTAGCCGAGACGCACCCCGAGGGGTCCCGGTTCCACCGCGACGCGTGCGTCCTCGAGATCACGCGCGTCGACGACGCACCGCGAGCCGCCGTCGAGCGTTGCCGTGAGCGACGTCCCGTCGCACTCGAGTCGCAGAACATGTGCGGCGCCGGGGACGAACGACGTCGGCAGAGGAGCACTGACGCCACCGAGGGCGACCGTGCGAGCCGCTGCGTCGAGCACCCATGCGATCCCCGACTCGCCTTCGGCGGCGAGGCGGACCGTCGTCGTTCCCTCGCCTCCGCCGGCCAGCGTCAGCTCTGCGGTGAAGAGCGCGGTGAACGGGTGCTGCTCCCAGACCACGCGTCCGCCCGAGAGCTCGGCCCAGCCTTCGCCGTCGGTCACGAGCGCGCCGTCGGCACGCCAGCCGTCGAGGCTCTCGTCGCGCCAGTCGCACGACACGTCAGGGGCTGCAGGCGCGACGGCGCGGCGTGAAGGACCGAGCACGGCCAGTGAGCGACCGCACCACACCTGACGGTCGAGATCGAGCTGGCGCGAGCCGTCCGGAAGGAGGTTGTGGTAGACGATGTGCGTCGAGACGAGGTCGGGACCGAGCACCGAGCTGCTGTGACCCAGGCCCACCACCTCACCCTCGGCGCACACGAGGACGGGGTTGAGCGGGTCGTCGACGTAGCCGGTGAGTGGGTTGTCGCTCACCGCGACGTTGATGCGATACCCAGGGCTCAAGAAGTGGTTGCCCGTGAGCGTCATGAAGTAGTGCCCGTCACGCTTCGTCACGAACGGACCCTCGGTCCAGCCGTTCATGGCCGCACCGGTCAGCACCGGCTCACCGAGCTCGGTGGGCGAGGGCATCTCGCAGGCCCAGATCCCCTCCCAGCCTGACCAGTAGAAGTACCAGCGTCCGTCGTCGTCCACGAGGACGTGCCCATCGATCGCCCGACCCAGGTTGGGCGTGACCAGCTCGAAGGGCCCGAGCGGCGAGTCGCCGCGCAGGATGTGGTGCCCGCGCCCGTGCGGCGAGGTGACCATGTAGAAGAAGCCCTGCGCGTAGTGAACCTCGGGCGCAAAGGGCACGAGACCCGGGAAGACGTCGGGACCGATGGTCGGGCCGGCACGCTCCCACTCCGTCAGATCGTCGGACGTCCAGCACTCGACGAGCGGGTCGGTGCAGTAGAGGTAGTAGCGACCGTTGAACCGCATGACGAACGGGTCAGCGAAGTCCGCCGATGTGTCCAGAGGGTTGGCGTAGAGCTGCACAGCACTATCCCTTGATCCCGCTCACGGCGAAGGAGTTGACAAAGTGCTTCTGCAGCGCAACGAAGATTGCGATGACGGGGAGCACCGCGATCGCGGACGCGGCCATGATGATCGGGAAGTCCGTCTGCTCCTCGTAGTAGGCCGTCAGCGAAGCGATCACGAGCTGCACCGTGGAGTTCTTCGGCGAGTGCGTGTAGATGAGCGGGCCGAGGTAGTCGTTCCACGTGGCCATGAACACGATGATGACGTTCGCTGCGACGGCTGGCTTCGCGAGGGGCATGAAGATGCTCCAGTAGATTCGCAGGAACCCGGCGCCATCGATCTTGGCCGCATCCATGAGCTCTGTCGGCAGCCCCATCATGTACTGCCGCAAGAAGAAGATCATCATCACGTTGCCGAGCATCCCTGGCACGATCAGCGGCAGCAGTGTGTCGATCCAACCGATCCTGGCGTAGATCGCGAACTGGGGCACCAGGATCACAACCACGGGGATCATCATCGACGCGAGCAGGATGTTGAACACGAGAGGCTTGTGGGGGAAGTCCAGCTTCGCGAAGGCGAACGCGGCCATGGTGGACGAGAACGTGCCGATCACGACGACGAGCACGGTCACGATCGTGCTGTTGAGCAGGCCGCGTCCGAGCGGGACCACGCTCCAGATCTCGGCATAGTTGGCCCAGTCGATCGGGTCAGGGATCCACTGCGGCGGAAAGGTGAAGACCATCTTCGAGGACTTCAGCGAGGTTGACACCATCCACAGGAACGGCAGCACCATCGAGAGGGACGCGACGAACATCGCCACGAAGGCGACGCCGAGTCCGAGCCGACGCCGGTTGCTGGAGGTGCGCCACGACTTGCCGAGGCGCTCGTCGCGTTCGATCGTCAAGGATGACGTGATGGGCTCTTCAGACATCGAGTTCACTCGCCTTCATAGACCCAGCGCTTCGACATGCGGAACTGGAAGATCGTGACCGCCAGGATTGCGAGCCCGAACATGACAGCGACAGCAGACGCGTAGCCCATCTCGCTCGAGACGAACGCCTTCTGCCAGATGTAGTAGGTGACGGTGCCCGCGGAGTAGTTCCGTCCGCCGTCCGTCGTGAAGAGCTGGACCTCCACGAACGTCTGCAGCGAGCCGATGATCCCGACGACGGTGAGGAAGAACAGCACCGGCGTGAGCATGGGCAACGTGATGGAGAAGAACATGCGAACCGGCGACGCCCCGTCGAGCCGGGCGGCCTCGTAGAAGGACTCTGGGATGTTCTTCATCGCCGCGTGCACGTAGATCGAGGTGATGCCGATCATCTTCCAGATGATCATGAGCACGATCGTGGTCTTGATCCAGTCCGGGTCGCCGAGCCAGTTGGGGCCCTGGATCCCGAACCACGACATCAGGACCTGGTTCACGAGTCCGTACTCGTAGTTGAAGAGCCACTTCCACAGCACGACGACGGCGACGATCGACGAGACGTACGGCAGGAAGAACAGGACCCGGAAGATGCGGTTGCCGGGTGTGTTGTGGTGGCAACCGAGCGCGAAGAGGACCCCGAGCACGAGGTAGAACGGGATAGGCAGCAGCATGAAAGCCGTGTTCGCGGTGGCCGTCCAGAACTTCTTGTCGTTCAGGAACCCGACGAAGTTGTCGAGGCCCACGAACTCGAACGACCCCCGGACGATGTTCCAGTCCGTGAACGCGGCGACGATCGCGATCGTGAGCGGCACCGCGGCAAAGATGAGGAACTGCAGCACGACGGGGGTGATGAAAGCGAGCCCCCACAGGCGCTCCCGGGTCTTCATCGACGCCGAGGTGTTCTTGTTGGCCAACGTGCTCGTCCTCTCCGCGAACGGTGCGCCGCCGGAACATCATGCCCCGGCGGCGCACCTGCTCAGACCCAGGTCAGGATGCGTCCTGCTCGGCGATGCCCTTGTCGAGCAGGTCCTGCATCTCGGCCTCGACCGACGACGCGTACTCGGCCGCGGTCATGTCGCCCGAGTAGACGGCGGACAGACCCGAGTTGAAGACGGAGAACCACTCGGGGTTGAACGTCTTCGTCTGCGTCGGCCGGCGCCCATACTCTTCGAGGATGCGCACGAACTCCGCCTTGTTGGCCGGGGCCCTGTCCATCGAGAGGAACTCGTTCTTGGTCATGTCGATGAGGTTCGGCACGGCCTGACCCATCTCCATGTTGGTGCGCTGAGCGTCCTCGTTGACCGAGAGGAAGGCCGCGAGGTTCATCGCCGCCTTGGTGTCCTTGGAAGAGCTCGAGACCGCGAAGCCGATACCGCCGAACCACACGGCTTCCTCGCCGGTCGCCGGGCTCACGGGCCACGGCATGATGTCCCACTCGAACTCGGCCTCGTCCCAGAGCTGCGCCTGGCTCCACGGACCGATGCCCATCATGCCGATCCGGCCCTCGATGAAGCGCTGGGTCGAGCCGAGCGACTCTTGCTCCTCCTGCGACGGTGAGACACCCTCGACGAGGCTGAGGTCCGCGACCCACTGCAAGGCCTCGACGAACGCCGGGTCCGTCACGGTGACCTTGTTCAGGTCCGCGTTGAGCCAGTCGGCACCGTTGGACCAGACGGCGGACTCGAGCGAGTAGCCGGCCGTGCCGTAGACCTTGTTCGTGCCCTCGCCCGCTGTGATCGCCGTCGCCGCGGCCGTGAACTCGTCCCATGTCCACAGGTCATCGGCGGTGGCTGGCGTGATGCCCGCGGCGTCGAGGAGCTCCTTGTTGTACGCGAGCGCCCAGGGGCCGACATCCTTGGGGAGGGCGTAGATGTCGCCAACTCCCGTCTGCTTGCCGTCGGTGCTGTACGTGGCGAGGGCCGCGGGCCAGATGTTGCTCTCGTCGAACATCTCGTTGTCCGCCACGAAGTCGGTCATGTTTGCCAGGACTCCGGCATCGACCCAGGACATCAGGTAGTCGGGGATCAGGTAGAACACGTCCGGTGTCTGCCCGCTGCCGATCATGGTCTGCAGCTTGGTGTTGAAGTCCGGCGCCGGCACGGTGATGTACTCCACCGTGACGTCCGGGAACCTGTCCTCGTACTGGGCGATCATGGTCTCGAAGACCTCGACCTCCTGGGGGGAGCCCCAGCCCATGAAGGTGATCTCAGACTTCTCGCCCGCCGGCTTGTCCGTCGCCGGCTCGCTCGCGTCGCTGCAGCCCGTCACCAGTGCAAGCGCTACAGCGGCGAGCGATGCGGCCGTCATCCCGCTACGTCGTCCCATCACTACTCCTCTTTGAGTCCGCCGGATCACCCTGGCAACCCGACTCTGATGCCTCTTGTGCGAGACGACGGTCATCGCCTCCGCTCGTCACGATAGCCTAACTTTTAGCGCTGTAAACGTCACGGAAGGTCTCAGGTCGGTCACGTTCTCGGCCCACGACCCGAGACGAGCGACCCCTAGGATGTGCGCCATGGCCGGTGACAGACAGAGTGCTCGCGTCCGACTCACGGATGTCGCGGAGCATGCAGGCGTGTCGATGAAGACCGTCTCCAACGTCGTTCACGACTACCCGCACGTGTCGGCAGAGATGCGAGCTCGCGTCCAGGCATCGATCGACGAGCTCGGGTACCGTCCCAACCTCACGGCGCGCCGCCTGGTCACCGGCAAGACGGGGATGATTGCGCTCGCGATCCCCGAGATCGACCAGCCCTACTTCTCCGAGCTGGCCCGGCACATCAGCGCCGAGGCAGGCCTCCGGGGGTACCGCGTGCTCGTGGAGCAGACGCTCGACAGCGTCGAGGCCGAGCGGGCGGTCATCCGCGACCGCGAGGAGGGGCTCGTCGACGGTGTCATCTTCCATCCAGTACGGGTCGACACGCTCGAGATCGCGCGCCTGCGGCCCGGGACACCGCTCGTGCTGCTTGGCGAGGCTGCGCGACCCTTGAGCGTGGACCACGTCATGATCGACAACGTGGCGGCTGCTCGCGACGGGGTCAAGATGCTCCTCGCCCAAGGTCGGCGCCGGATCCTGTTCCTCGCCACGGTCGCCCGCGAGCTCACGGAGTCCACGCACCTGCGACTCCAGGGCTACCAAGAGGCGCTCTCCGGTGCCGACATCCCTGTCGACGCCAACCTGGTGCTGGACAGCCCCGGGTTCGGAGTCGACGAGGTCGTCGCCACCCTGGCGGCCGCGATCGAGTCCGGGCTGGAGTTCGACGCGATCCTGTGCCGCGACGACCTGTTCGCGCTCGCGGCGATGAGGGCGCTCGCCGCGGCAGGTGCCTCCGTCCCCGGCGACGTGGCGGTGCTCGGGTGGGACGACACCGCGCTGTCGCGCTACGCCACGCCCGACATCTCGAGCATCGCCCCGGACAAGGCCGAGCTCGCACGCATGGCGCTCGGCCTTCTCAAGGACCGCATGAACGGTCACAGCGGCGCAGGACGGCACCTACTTGCGCCGTATCGCCTGGCCGAGAGGGCCAGCACGAGAGCCCGGTAGTTTGCAACGCTGTAAGTAGCCAGTATGCTGCCGGTCATGACCCCAGCATCTGTCGTGCCCGCGAGCAAGCAAGACGGCATGTACCCACGCCCCCAGCTCGTGCGCGCCCGATGGGCCGACCTCGGTGGCGTCTGGGGATTCGCGCACGACGACGACGACGTCGGGCTCACCGAAGGTTGGTACCGCCAGGAGCACGACTTCCACCACGAGATCGTGGTGCCGTTCCCCCCGGAGTCCGCCGAGTCGAAGATCGGCGACACCGGATACCACCCTGTCGTCTGGTACCGCCGCAAACTGACGGCCCAGGATCTCGCCGATGCGGGTCATCGCCCCGGTCAGATCCTTGTGCTGCACCTCGGCGCCGTCGACTACCACGCCGACGTCTGGGCCGACGGTCAGCACCTCGTCAGCCACGAAGGTGGTCACACACCCTTCAGTGTCGCGATCCCCGAGGCGCGTGAGGGCCTCACGATCGTGGTGCGCGCCCAGGACGACCCGTTCGACCTGTCCCAGCCCCGCGGCAAGCAAGACTGGGAGCCCGCGCCCCACGTCATCTGGTACGACCGCTCCACCGGGATCTGGCAGCCCGTGTGGCTCGAGTCGGTGTCTTCCCAGCACGTCTCGCACCTCACATGGCGTCCCGACGCCCCGAATGCGGTCGTCTCACTCGATCTCGAGCTCGCTCATCAGCCCACCCCGGGCGCCGCGGTGCGAGTGCGCGTGGCGCTCGGTGACGAGCATCTCGCGACGGCGACCTTCACTCTCGCCAGGGACCATGACGTCGTCGCGGTTCCGATCCCCGCACTGCACAACGGCCAGGATCACGAACGCTTCCGCTGGACGCCCGAGAGCCCTACGCTCATCGACGCGACAGTGGAGCTGCTCGATCCCGCTGGTGAGGTCGTGGACACCGTCCGCTCCTACTTCGGCTTCCGTACCGTCGGTACCGAGGGAGGCCATTTCTTGCTCAACGGGTTCCCGTACCAGGTGCGAGCGGTGCTGGAGCAGGGGTTCTGGCCCCAGTCGCACCTCGCTGCCCCGAGCGCCGACGCGCTGCGGGCCGAGGTCGAGGCCATCAAGTCCCTGGGCTTCAACACCGCACGGCTCCACCAGAAGATCGAGGACCCCCGGTTCATGTTCTGGGCGGATAAGCTCGGTCTCATGGTGTGGGCAGAGCTGCCCTCGACCTACGAGTTCTCCGACACCTCGGTGCGGCGCCTGACGACCGAGTGGCTCGAGCTGCTTCGTCGCGACGCGTCGCACCCGTGCGTCACGACCTGGGTGCCCTTCAACGAGAGCTGGGGCGTGGGCAACATGCCCGCCAATCCTGCCCACCGTGCTCTCACCCAAGCGCTCTACCACCTGACGAAGGCCTTCGACGCCTCACGCATCGTGATCTCGAACGACGGCTGGGAGCACACCGAGTCAGACCTGCTCACGGTGCACGACTACGAGAACGACGCCGCTGTCCTTGCCGAGAGCTACCGCGATCGTGACTCGGCGCTCCGAGCGCTGTCAGGGCTCTCCCCCAACGGTCGACGGATCGTCGTGGGCGAGGGTGACCGCTCCACACTCTTCGCCGCGCCAATCATGCTCAGCGAGTTCGGTGGGGTCAGCCTCGACCTCAACCGCGCGACGGACAGCTGGGGCTATCGCGTCGTGGGTTCGGCCGAGGATCTCGAGACACAGCTGGACTCGCTCTTCCAGGCGGTGCACTCGAGCACCGCTCTCGCGGGATGGTGCTACACGCAGATCACGGACACGCAGCAGGAGACGAACGGGCTGCTGGACGAGAATCGCGTCCCGAAGCTTCCGGTCGAGACGCTGCGGGCGATGATCACCGGCGAGTCCGGTGGCGCTCGCTAGATCTCGGCCAACCACCTTGACGCACGCGCCTCTACTTCGAGGTGTCCACCTCTATCTCGGGGGATGAGGGGGGAGCGTGGGGAGGATGTCGATGACGTCGCGCGCCACGTCCGCCGCACCCAGGCGCTGCGATCGCACGATCGCGTCGCGCGCCGCGTGGTCGAGGAACGCCGTGGGCAGGCCGACGGCGTGCATCGGGGTGCGCAGGCCCGCCCGGACGGCCTTCTCGGAGAGCAGCGCGCCGAGCCCGCCCTCCGCGACGCCGTCCTCGACCGTCACGACGAGGTCGTACTCCCCCACGAGCTTCACGAGCGAGGGCGGCATCGGCAGCACCCACGTGGGGCTCACCGCCGTGGCGGGGATGCGGTGCTCGCCCAGGATCTCGACGACGTCGACGGCCGTGCCCGCCATCGAGCCGAGGCCGACGACGAGCACCCGCGGGGCGTTCTTCGCGACGCGCGCGGGTTCCGCGCGAGCGAGCACGTCCACGCCGTCGAGCGAGTCGATCGCGGGCAGCGGCTCGGCGAGCGCACCCTTCGGGTAGCGCACGACGCTCGGGGCGTCGTCGATGTCGACGGCGGTGCGCAGAGCGGAGCGCAACGTCTCCTCGTCGCGCGGCGTCGCGAGGTGCAGGCCCGGCACGATGCGCAGCATCGCGAGGTCCCACATGCCGTTGTGGCTCGCGCCGTCGTCCCCCGTGATCCCGGCACGGTCCAGCACGAAGGTGACGCCCGCGCGGTGCAGCGCGACGTCCATGAGCACCTGGTCGAAGGCCCGGTTGAGGAACGTCGCGTAGAGCGCGACGACGGGGTGCAGGCCCGCGTAGGCCATGCCGGCCGCCGACGTCGCGGCGTGCTGCTCGGCGATGCCGACGTCGAAGGTGCGCGCGGGGAACTCTGCGGCGAACGGCGCGAGGCCCACGGGTTCGAGCATCGCGGCGGTGATGGCCACGACGTCGGGCCGGCGGCGGCCGATCCGCACGACCTCGTCGGCGAAGACGGCGGTCCAGCCGAAGCGCGAGGGCGCGACGGGCAGGCCCGTCTCGGGGTGGATCTGCCCGACGGCGTGGAACCGGTCGGCGACGTGGTTCTCGGCGGGTGTGTAGCCGCGCCCCTTCTCGGTGATGACATGCACGATCACCGGTCCGCCGTAGGCCTTCGCGGTGCGCAGCGACCGCTCGACGGCCTGCGCGTCGTGACCGTCCACGGGTCCCACGTACTTGATGCCGAGGTCCTCGAACATCCCCTGGGGCGTGAGGACGTCCTTGACACCCTTCTTGAGCCCGTGCAGCGCGTCGTAGGCGAACCGCCCGGGCGGACCCGCGTGGCTCAGCGTGCGCTTGCCCCACGAGAGCACGTTCTCGTAGCCGCGCGTGGTGCGCAGCGTGTCGAGGTGGTGGGCCATGCCGCCGATCGTGGGCGCATACGAGCGACCGTTGTCGTTGACGACGATCACGAGGCGGCGCTGCGGGCTGTCGGCGATGTTGTTGAGGGCCTCCCACGCCATGCCGCCCGTGAGCGCGCCGTCGCCGATCACCGCGACGGCGTGCCGGTCGGAGCGCCCCGTGACCTCGTTGGCCTTCGCGATGCCGTCCGCCCAGCTCAGCGCCGTCGACGCGTGGGAGTTCTCGACGATGTCGTGGGCGGACTCCGCCCGGCTCGGATAGCCGGAGAGGCCACCCTCCTTGCGCAGCCGGGAGAAGTCGCGGCGGCCCGTGAGCAGCTTGTGGACGTAGGACTGGTGTCCCGTGTCGAAGACGAGGGCATCGCGCGGGGAGTCGAACACGCGGTGCAGCGCGATCGTCAGCTCCACCACGCCGAGGTTCGGCCCGAGGTGCCCGCCCGTGCGGGAGACGGACTGGACGAGGAACTCGCGGATCTCGGCCGCGAGGTCGCGGACCTGACCCGCCGAGAGCTTGCGCACGTCGGCGGGCGAACTGATCCGGTCGAGCAGGGCCATCAGAACATCGTACGGTCCCAGGCGGCGCTACACCGGCTGGCCCGGCACGACCCGCAACGGCGCGTCCGTGCGGACCTGCACGTCTCCCCCGGAGATCTCGACGTCGAGCGGCCTTCCCGCGACGCGTAGCCCCCGCACCGACAGCCCTCCCGCGGCAGAGGGCGCACCGCTCCCGCCGTACCCACGGACATGGAGGACTCCCCCGGGTACGTCGGCCCGGAGCCCCAGCATCGCGGAGAGCACGACGACGGCGCTCGCGGCCGACCACGCCTGCGGTCGGCACGCCGCTGGATAGGGCACCACGCGGGCGGCCTCGCCCCGCGCGTCGCCCGCGTAGAGCTCCGGGAACCGGTAGGCGAGGTCGTCCGCCGCGGCGAGCAAGCCGTCCGCCAGGGCCGTCGCCTCCTCGCGGAACCCTGCCCGGGCCATGCCCGCGATGACGATCGCGGTGTCGTGCGGCCAGACGCTCCCGCCGTGATAGCTCAGCGGCCAGTAGCCCCGGTCCGCGGTGGACATCGTGCGCAGGCCGTAGCCCGAGTCGATCGAGGGTCCGACGAGGGCGTCGACGACGGCGCGCTCCTCGGCGGGGTCGAGCAGGCCGGTGCCGAGCAGGTGCCCGATGTTGCTCGTCAGGGAGTCCACGGGCCGCTTGTGCGCGTCGAGCGCGATCGCGACGTAGCGCCCATGGTCGCCCTCGACCCAGAACGTGGCCCGGAACGTGTCGGCGAGCGACGCCGCCCAGTCCCGCCAACGCTGCGGGTCGCCCCGGCCGAAGTGCTCGAGCAGCGCGGCACCGCCCAGGGCCGCCTCGTAGGCGTAGCCCTGCACCTCCGCGAGGGCGATCGGCCCCTCCGCGAGGCTTCCGTCGCGCCACTGCACCGAGTCGCCCGAGTCCTTCCAGCCCTGGTTCGCGAGTCCTTGCCCCGTGGTGTCGACGTACTCGAGCAGCCCGTCGCCGTCGGCGTCGCCGTGCTCGACGAGCCACGTCAGCGCCGCTTCGAGCGGATCGAGGAGCGCCTCGACCTCGGCGGGCGGCATCCCCCAGCGCCACGCGTCGTGCAGGACGGCGACCCACAACGCCGTGGCGTCCACGGTCCCGTAGTAGACGGGCGGGAGGTGGAACGCGCCGTCGTCGACCCCTTGGGAGGACCGGCGCAGCTCGTGCAGGATCTTTCCAGGCTCCTGCGCCGTCGCGACGTCGACGTGCGTGCCCTGGAAGTGCGCCAGGGTCCGCAGCGTGCCCGCCGCGAGCTCGGTGCCGAGGGGCAGCATCATGCGAGCCGCCCACAGCGAGTCCCGGCCGAAGAGCGTCAGGAACCACGGCGCACCGGCCGCGAGGAACACCTCTCCGGGGACCGCCGTCGTCGACATGCGCAGGCCCGCGAGGTCGCGCAGCGAGCGGGACAGCAGCCTGGCCACCCGCGGGTCCTCGCCGCTCACCACGGGCACGGACCACTCGACGTGCTCGCGTGCCGGTGGACCCACGACACCGGCGGGGTCCTCGACCACCACCGCCCACTCGAGTCGCGCCGGGTGTCCCGCGGCCACAGGCACGCGCCACGCGAGGCGCACCCCGCCGTCGTCGGTGATGCTGCTCCGGGCACCGGGGGCCTCGACCCTCGCGACGAGGCCGTCCTCGAGCCACCAACCGGTCCCGGTCTCGCGGCGTTCGGCCGCGCGCGCCACGCCGGTCCGGCCCGCCTTGACCTCGTCCATCCCAGCGCCGTCGCACGCCAGGACGACGACGACGTCGACCTCAGTCGCAGCCTGCGCCGAACGTGAGACGAGGACGGCCTCGCCCACGCGACCCGCCCGCAGCACGCGCGTGCGGTCGACCCTCGTGGCCGGGTCCGCTCCCACCCCGTCGAGGTGCCGCGCGAGCTGGGTGACGTGCAGACCGTCGCCGTCCTCGCCCACCGCGATCGTCTCGAGCTCCGTGCCGCCGACGAGGAGGTCCACGCTGCGGAGCACCCGCACGTCACCGTGAAACACCCCCTGGGCGCCGGAGTCCCGGATCTCGCCATCGGGCCCGCACCAGGACTGCGTCGGCGCGCTGAGCTGCACCACGAGGTCGTGGAGCAAGGGCTGGCGGGGCATACGGGCCACTGTAGGACTCCCGAGTTGATCGTTCAAACCGAGCGTGGTAGAACTCATTTGAACGATCAACACGGTCACTTCGGCGCAAAGGAGCCCGACGGTGTCGCACCCCGTGCCCACCCTGGAGACGGTTGCCGCGCGCGCCGAGGTCTCCCGCCAGACCGTCTCCAACGTCCTCAACGCTCCCGAGCGCGTCCTCCCCGAGACGCGCGACCGGGTGCTCGCCGCGATCGCCGAGACCGGCTACCGCACGCGCTCCGCCGCCCGTCAGCTACGCACCGGCCGGTCCCACGTGGTGGGCCTACGGCTCGCACCCCTCACCGACGGCATCAACGGAGCCGTCCTCGACCGGTTCCTGCACGCGCTCACCGAGTACGCGCAGAGCCGGGACTACAACGTCATGCTCTTCACCGCTCGCGACGACGAGCAGGAGATCGAGCACTATCGCACCCTGGCGCGCACGTCCGACCTCGACGGCTTCGTCCTCTCCTCGACCCACCACGGGGACACGCGCACACGGTGGCTCACCGAGAACGGTGTCCCGTTCGTGACGTTCGGCCGGCCATGGGACCCCTCGGGGCACGACGAGCGGTCGAACCACCCGTGGGTCGACGTCGACGGTCGCACCGGCACGCGGCTCGCCGTCGAGCACCTCCTCGCCCAGGGCCACCGCCGCATCGGCTACATCGGTTGGCCCGCCGGCTCCGACGTCGGGGACGACCGGCGTGCGGGCTGGGAGGAGGCCATGGAAGCGGCACGGCACGGCTCTCCCGCCGAGCTCCAGGTTCTGCGCCGCGACGTCGAGGATGCCGTCGCGCACGGCCTCAGCGCGGCACGGGACCTGCTCGACCACGAGGGCGTCACGGCGCTCGTGTGCGCGAGCGACTCCCTCGCCCTTGGGGCCGTGGGCGAGCTGCGCACGCGTGGCGGGGCGCGCACCGCCGTCGTCGGCTTCGACGACACTCCCGTCGCCGCCGCCGTCGGGCTCACGAGCGTCGCGCAGCCGCTCGTCGAGGCCGCCCGGCACGCCTTCGACCTGGTGCTCGACCAGATCCGCGGGACCTCGAGCCCGGACCGCGACCCGCACGTGCTGCTCCGCCCGGACCTTGTCGTACGGGCGAGCTCCACCCCGGCACAACCCTCGTCCTGAGCAGGACACCACATCCCGACGAAGGAGCACTGATCACCATGACCCGCACCAACTCCTCCCGCCACCACCGGCTCGCCGGCCCCGCCACGATCGCCGCCGCCGTGCTCGCGCTCACCGCGTGCGGTGGCGGCAGCGGCTTCGACGACCCCACGCCCGGTGCTACGGCCGACCCGACCACCACGGAAGAGCCCACCTCGGGCGAGGATCCCGGGCTCACCGGAGAGATCTCGGTGCTCATCGGCTCGAGCGGCGACGCGGAGACCGACGCCGTCAGTGCCGCCGTCGCGGCGTGGTCCGAGCAGACGGGCGTACCCGCCGAGGTCAACGTCGCGTCGGACCTCAATCAGCAGCTCAGCCAGGGCTTCGCGGCGGGCGACCCGCCCGACCTGTTCTACGTGAGCACCGACAACCTCGCCGGCTGGGCCTCCAACGGCTCGCTGCTCGCCTACGGGGACCAGCTCACGAACGTCGACGACTTCCAGCCATCGCTTCGCGAGAACTTCACCTACGACGACCAGCTCTTCTGCGCCCCGAAGGACTTCTCCACGCTCGCTCTCGTCATCAACACCGACGCGTGGGCCGACGCCGGCCTCGGCGACGACGATGTCCCCACGACGTGGGACGAGCTCGCCGCCGTGGCCGCGACGCTGACGACGGACGGCCAGGTGGGCCTCTCCTTCGGGCCGGAGTACCAGCGCATCGGGGTGTTCATGGCCCAGGCCGGCGGCGGCCTCGTGTCCGAGGACGGGACCACCGCGGTGGCCGACAGTGCGGAGAACGTCCAGGCGCTCGAGTTCGTGCAGCAGCTCATGTCCGACGGCGTCGTCGCCTACCCCTCGCAGATCGGCGCGGGCTGGGGCGGGGAGGCTTTCGGCTCGGGGGCGGCCGCGATGACGATCGAGGGCAACTGGATCATCGGTGCGCTGCGCAACGACTTCCCCGACACGAGCTACCAGGTCGTCGAGCTGCCTGCCGGACCAGCGGGCCAGGGCACGCTGCAGTTCACCAACTGCTGGGGCATCGCGGCCGACTCCGACTCCCAGGACGCCGCCCGCGACCTCGTCGAGTTCCTGACGAGCACCGAGCAGCAGATCGAGTTCGCGACCGCCTTCGGTGTCATGCCGTCGGTGCAGTCCGCCGCCGACGCGTTCGCCGAGCAGTTCCCCGAGCAGGCGGCCTTCATCGCCTCGGCGCAGTTCGCCGGTGGTATGCCGACCGCCCAGGGTGCCGTGGACGTCATCGCGGACTTCAACGCCCAGCTCGAGGCGCTCGCCTCGAGCAGCGCACAAGACATCCTCGGCTCCGTGCAGACGAACCTGCAGGCGGCCCTGGACGCGCAAGGCTAGGCACGGGAGCCCGAGGAGGTTCCGGCCATGACGGCGCCAGCACGCACGACGTCGACCGCCACCCGGCGGCCCCGTCGCTCCGGAGTCCGGAGCGGCGAGGCCGCCTCGGGCTGGCTCTTCATCACCCCGGTCATCGTCCTCCTCGGCCTCTTCCTCGTGCTCCCTGTCGTCATGGCTGCGTGGGTGAGCCTGTCCGACTGGACCGGGCGTGGCAGCCCGTTCTCGGACGACGTGTCCTTCGTGGGTGGCCAGAACTACTCCGACCTGCTCTTCGGCGGCGGGCTCGCCACCCAGGACTTCGGCACCGCGCTGCGCAACAACGCCTGGTACGTCGTCCTCGTCGTGCCCATCCAGACGGCGCTGTCCCTCTTCCTCGCCGTCATGGTCAACCGCAAGGTCCTGCGCGGCTCGAGCTTCTTCCGCACCGCCTTCTACTTCCCGTCGGTGACGAGCTCGGTCGCGATCACCGTGCTCTTCCTCTTCCTGTTCTCGGCGACCGGCGCGGTGAACAAGACCCTCTCCGCGCTCAGCGTGAACGGACCCAACTGGTTCGCCGACCCACGCGGAGTCGTCCACCTGGGACTCGGCGCCGTGGGCGTGGACCAGGCGCCGAGCGCCCTCGCGGGCAGCGGCTTCCTGGGGATCTCGGCCTGGCAGTGGCTCGCCGGCCCGTCGGTCGCGATGTGCGTGCTGATCCTCATGGCCGTGTTCACGACGTCGGGCACGTTCATGCTGCTCTTCCTCGCGGCGCTGCAGCACATCTCGGACGAGGTGGACGAGGCGGCGCTCATGGACGGCACGAGCAACTGGCAACGGTTCCGCTACGTCACGCTGCCGATGCTCCGGCCGACGCTCTTCACCGTCATGACGCTCGGGCTCATCGGGACGTGGCAGGTGTTCGACCAGATCTACACCGGCACCCAGGGCGGTCCGGCCAAGACGACCGTCACCCCGGCGTACCTGTCATACACCGCATCGTTCCAGTCCCAGCAGTGGGGCCGGGGCGCGGCGATCGCGTTCATCCTCTTCGCGATCATCGTCGTGATGACCATCCTGCAACGACAGGCCATCCGGGGCCGGGGCGGGGATGCCACGTGACCGCGACGCCCATCCACGAGCCCGCCGCGGAGCCGGCCCCCGTGGACGACGACACCAGCTCGTCGCAGCCCCGCCGCCCGCAGACCTGGCGCTCACGCCTCCGCGGCGGACGCGCGGGCACCTCGGCCCTCGTCTACGCGGTCCTGCTCGTGCTCGCCATCATGTACATCTACCCGTTCCTCATCCAGGTGGCGACATCGTTCAAGACCGATCCCGAGGCGGTGTCCAACCCGCTGGCCCTCGTACCGCAGGTGTGGAGCACCGCGGCCTACGAACGGCTCTTCCTCCGCTCGGACTTCCCGATCTGGTTCCGCAACTCCGTCGTCGTCACCCTGTGCGTCACGGCAGGTCGCGTCTTCTTCTGCTCGCTCGCCGGCTACGCCCTCGCCCGGTTGCGGTTCCCCGGACGCGGGTTCGTCTTCGCGGCGCTCGTCGCCGTCATGGCCGTTCCCGGCGTGGTGCTGCTCATCCCCCGCTTCCTCGTCGTCAAGCAGCTCGGGATCTACGACACGTTCGCGGGCATGATCATCCCGCTGCTCGCGGACGCTGCCGGGGTGTTCATCATGAAGAACTACTTCGAGTCGATACCGCGCTCGGTCGAGGAGGCCGCGCGCATCGACGGTGCGAGCACGTTCCGCATCTACCGATCCGTCGTGCTCCCGATGGCGAGGCCCGCCCTGATCACGCTCGTCATCCTCTCGTTCCAGGGTTCGTGGAACGAGCTCGCGCACTTCATCGTCTCGGCGGAGTCCGCCGAGCTCGTGACCCTCACGAAGGGTGTCGCCCAGCTCGCCTCCGGGCAGCTCGGCCAGGGCTCGCAGTTCCCGCTCAAGCTCGCCGCGGCCGTGATCATGACCATCCCCGTGGCCGTGCTGTTCTTCGTGTTCCAGCGCCGGATCATGAACTCGACCGCGGGAGCCGTCAAGGAGTAGCCGCGCCGTACCCTGGTGGCATGCGATTCCTCGACGGTCAACAGCCCACGACCGACCTCACGTACGGCGACGTCTTCCTCGTGCCGAACCAGTCGGAGGTCTCCTCGCGGTTCGACGTCGACCTCGCGACGACGGACGGCACGGGCACGACGATCCCCGTGGTCGTCGCGAACATGACGGCCGTCTCGGGACGGCGCATGGCGGAGACGGTCGCGCGCCGCGGTGGCATCGCCGTCCTGCCGCAGGACATCCCGGGCGATGTCGTCGCCGACGTGATCGCCTCGGTCAAGGCACGCCACACCATCGTGGAGAGCGCCGTCGTCGTCGACCCGAGCGACACCGTCCACACGGCCCTCACCCTCATCGGGAAGCGCTCGCAGGGTGCGGCCGTCGTCGTCGTCGAAGGTCGGCCCGTCGGCGTGGTCGCGGAGGCGGACTGCCAGGGCGTCGACCGCTTCACGCAGGTCGGGGAGGTCATGACACCGCACCCGACCGTCGTCGAGGCCGACGTGTTCTCCCGGCACGACGCGCTGCGCATCGCCTTCGAGCGCCTGCACGAGTCGCGGCGGCGGTTCACACCCGTCGTCGGCGCCGACGGCGTGCTCGTGGGCGTCATCACCCGCACCGGGGCGCTGCGCTCCTCGATCTACACGCCCGCGCTCGACAGCGCGGGACACCTCCGGGTCGCCGCCGCCGTCGGCATCAACGGCGACGTCAAGGGCAAGGCGGCCGCGCTCCTCGATGCGGGCGCCGACGTGCTCGTCGTCGACACCGCTCACGGCCACCAGCGCCGCATGCTCGACGCGCTCGAGGCCGTGCGCTCCCTCGACCCGCAGGTGCCCGTCGCCGCGGGCAACGTCGTCACGGCGGCCGGTACGCGCGAGCTCATCGCGGCGGGTGCGGACATCGTCAAGGTCGGCGTGGGGCCGGGCGCGATGTGCACCACCCGCATGATGACCGCCGTCGGACGCCCGCAGTTCTCTGCGGTGCTCGAGTGCGCCGCCGCCGCACGCGAGCTGGGCAAGCACGTGTGGGCCGACGGCGGGGTGCGCCACCCCCGCGACGTCGCACTCGCTCTCGCCGCCGGAGCCGCCCAGGTCATGGTGGGCTCCTGGTTCGCCGGCACGCACGAGTCGCCCGGTGACCTGCATCTCGACGCGGACGGGCGCTGGTACAAGGAGTCCTTCGGCATGGCCTCGGCGCGTGCCGTGGCCGCCCGCACGCGCGGCGACTCGCCCTTCGACCGAGCGCGCAAGGCCCTCTTCGAGGAGGGGATCTCCTCCTCGCGGATGTACCTCGACGCGCGGCGCCCCGGGGTCGAGGACCTGCTCGACCACATCACGTCCGGCTTGCGCTCGGCATGCACCTACGTCGGTGCCAGCAGCCTCGAGGAGTTCGCCGAGCGGGCCGTCGTCGGCATCCAGTCGGCCGCCGGCTACGAAGAGGGGCGCCCGCTCCCCGACGGCTGGTGACCCCTACTCCGCGGGGTTGGCGACGTGACCGGTGAAGAGGGGGAGCTGGTCGGCGTTCGCCACGATCTGGAAGTCGAAGGGGCGGTCCAGCCGTAGCTCGACGTCGGGCTCAGGGGGCGCACCGGTCGGTTCCGCATCGATCTGGGTGACGGCGGCGGCGACCGTGCCCTTCTCGGCCACTGTGATCGTCGCAGCGTGCGCAGCGGCACTCACGAACGCGTCGCGGAACACCCCGTCGAGCTCCCCCGTGAACTCGAACGCCCGCACGAGACCGAGCGGGACGAGCGCCTCCTCGAGGTCGAGGCTCGCGTCGAACTCCCACCGGGGCAGCCACAGCCTGACCTGGCGCGCGTCACCGTCGAGCGTCGGACCCAGTGCCTCGCGCACCTCGGCCCACTGCTCGACCGAGAGCGGACCGGAACCCTCGTCCGGCAGAGCCAGGAGCATCGCGAAGCCCGAGGTGTAGGGCAGCTCGACCGCACGCCACCCCTCCCCCTCCTCGTACCGCAGCACGAACTCTCCGGCCATCATGTCGACGGTGACACCGGAGCCGTCGGCCACCGTGAACTCCGCCTCGGACGTCGCCTGGGGAGAGAACCGCGCCCGCCACTGCGCTGCGAACACGATCGCGTTGAGCAAGGTCAGCTTCGTGTCGCGGTCCGGGTCCGACGGCGCTTCCTCGATCAGTCCGCCCGTCTCGCGGGCGACCCAGGCGTCGAGCAGCGGCTTGGCCCTCTTCGCCGCGAAGTCCGCCTCGAAGACGCCGGCGTCGTGGAACCGGGCGATCCGATCGAGGAACTCGGACCCCAGGGCCACGTCGGGCGCTGCGAACAGCGCATCCGCGACGTGCAGCAACGGCTCGGCCGGCGGCTCCTCGCTATCAACCAGGCCCACGTCCCCGTCGAACCGGGCGAGGTTCGCCCGGAGCGTCGCGATCGCCTCGCCGGGCTCGGCCGGGTCGAACGCGAACATCGCGTCGAGCTCGTCCGCCGTCTGCCCCGAGGCGCCCTCGCGCAGCATCGCGAACGCGAGCAGCACGCTCACCGGGGAGACCACCATGTTCTCGCCGGGCTTGGTGGCGACGAGCTCAGTACCCAGTCGCGACATCGCCCCAGCGCGCGCGATTGCGAGCTCGTCGACGTCGGCGGAGGGCGCCCCGACGAACGCCACCTCGGCGCGCACCTCGGCATCGTCGACGTCGGCTGGCCCCGGCGCCGTGGCACATCCCGCGAGTGCCAGCCCCACCACGGCCAGCACGGGAGCGACAGCCCTCACGGTTCGCCGTCGTCGTCCCCCTACGAAGGCCGGATCCGGAGCCCGCCGTCGTCCCGTCATGTCGCTCCCCCGTCGCGCGCCGCCCTCCGCACGGAGGGCGCTCTCCCTGGTCTATGTCGCCAAGCGTGTCACGATTGCGAGGTGACCGGACCCCACCTCGTGCCCGATGACGACGCGGCCCTCCCCGCACGCGATCAGCTGGCCCACCTCGCCGCACGGGGGGTGCGTTGGCCGTGGCGGTCCCCGAGCGGCGCGACCGTGATGCGCCGGTCCGCCGTCCTCGTGCTGTTCGGGGTGCTCGACGACGTCCCGGCCCAGCACCGCGCCGCCGCGGTCCCGGCGAGCCTCGACGTCCTTCTCACGCGACGCTCGGACACGCTCGAGCACCATCCCGGGCAGGTGTCCTTCCCGGGCGGGGGCATCGACCCCGACGACGACGGCATCGTGGGTGCTGCGCTCCGCGAGGCGGTCGAGGAGACGGGACTCGACGTCTCAGGCGTCGAGGTGCTCGGCGCCCTCGACCCGCTGCCGCTGATCGCGAGCGACAACCTGGTGCACCCCGTGCTCGCCTGGTGGGCCAGCCCATCGCCCGTGCGCGCGGCCGATCCCGCCGAGACCGCCGACGCCTTTCGCGCGCCCGTCGCCGACCTGCTGAACACCGCCCACCGGCGTTCCGTGCGCGGTCCGGGTTGGTCGAGCCCCGCGTTCCTCGTGCCGGGCGCCGCAGGGCATGTGGTGTGGGGGTTCACCGCGATGGTGCTCGACCGCCTCTTCGACGAGCTCGGCTGGACAGAGCCGTGGGACCGCACGCGTGAGATCCCGCGGCCGTAGCGTGCTCTCCTAGACTGGGCCGATGCCCCGATCCGTCCTCGTGCTGCAGCACGCGCCCTGGGAGACACCGGGACTCATCGACGTCGCGCTGAACGGCCTCGCGGTTGAACGACGCACCGTCCTCGACGACGCCACGCCCGAGCTGCCCGATGCCCGCGGCCTCGCGGGACTCGTCGTCATGGGTGGGCCGCAGGACGCCGACGACGAGGCCGGTCACCCGGGACTCGCCGCCGAGCGGCGGCTCCTCGCCGAGGCCGTCGATGCCGGCGTCCCCGTGCTCGGTGTGTGCCTCGGGATGCAGCTCCTCGGGCTGGCGCTGGGTGCGACGCTCCACCGCGGCGCGACGCGGGAGATCGGCTTCGCACCCGTGGAGCTGGCGCCCGCCGCCGCGGTCGATCCGGTGCTCGGTCCGCTCGCTGCCGCCGACGCCCGCCCGACGGTGCTCCACTGGCACACGGACGCCGTGGACCTGCCGCCCGGCGCCACCGTGCTCGCAAGCACCGCCGAGACACCCGTGCAGGCGTTCCGGGCCGGCAGCGCGCTCGGCGTGCAGTTCCACCCCGAGATGGACGACGCGCTGCTCAGTACCTGGCTCACCACCCCCGAGATGCTCGCCGCGCTGCACGACGGCGCTGCACGACGCATGGCCGACGACGGCGCAACGCACCTTCCCCGGCTTCGTGAGCCCGCGCTCACGGGACTCACGGCCCTCGCTCACGAGATGCGCGCCCGTGGCTGACAAGCCGGTCGCCGAGGTCGCCGTCACCGAGGAGCTCGTGCGCGCGCTGCTGCGCGACCAGCACCCCGACCTGGCGGACCGGTCGCTGCGGCTCGTCGCCGAGGGCTGGGACAACGCGATGTGGCGCCTCGGCGAGGACCTCGCGGTCCGCATCCCGCGCCGCGAGATCGCCGCACCCCTCGTCCGCCACGAGCAGCGCTGGCTCCCCGTGCTCGCCACCCGCCTGCCCGTACCGATCCCCGTGCCGGTCCGCACCGGACTGCCCGGGCTCGACTATCCGTGGCACTGGAGCGTCGTGCCGTGGTTCGCGGGCCGGCACGCGATCGACCTGGCCCGCCGCGACACCGGCGGCCTCGTGGATGGTCTCGTCGACTTCGTCACCCACCTCCACGCGCCGGCGCCACCGGACCCGCCCGTCAACCCGTTCCGCGGGGTGCCGCTCGGCACCCGCGACGCGGTCTTGCGCGACCGGCTCACCGCACTCCCCGCCGCCCGGCGGGCGAGTGCGCTCACCGTCTGGGAGGACGCCCTCGCGGCGCCCGTCTGGGCGGGCCCGCCCCTGTGGCTGCACGGCGACCTGCACCCCGGCAACCTCGTGGTGTCCGACGACGGCGCGCTCGCCGCGGTCGTCGACTTCGGTGACATCTGTGCGGGAGACCCTGCGGTCGACCTCGCCGTGGCGTGGTACCTGTTCGACGGCGAGGACCGCGCCGCCTTCATCGACCGCGTCACGGCGGCGAGCGGCTGGGACACAGCGATGTGGCGTCGCGCCCGCGGCTGGGCGCTCTCGTTCTCGATCGCGATGCTGACCCTGTCGGACGACAACCCGAGCTACCAGGCGCTCGGTGAACGGACGCTGACGGCGGCGCTCGCCGGCTGATCCACGCGCGCGGCACGTGGAGCGGCGTGATACTGGCCGCATGAGCGACACCCCCAAGACCGTGCCGACCGACGCCGACGTCGAGGCGTTCGTCGCGGCCGTCGAACACCCGATCCGCCGCCGGGACGCGGAGCGCCTCCTCGCGCTCTTCGAGGAAGTGACCGGTCAGAGACCCGTCATGTGGGGACCGTCGATCGTCGGCTTCGGCTCCTACCACTACCGCTACGCCTCGGGCCGGGAGGGCGACATGGCGGCGGCCGGGTTCTCGCCCCGAAAGGCCGCGACGGTCCTGTACGTCACCGACGGTGCCGAGTCCTATCCCGAGCTCTTCGAGAGGCTCGGGCCGCACCGCCGCACCGTGGCGTGCGTCTACGTCAAGAACCTCGACGAGCTCGACCTCGACGTGCTGCGCGAGATCATCAAGCGCTCGTACGACACCGTCACCGCGGGCACCTTCGGCACCCGGCTGTCCGGTCCGAACGCGGGCGTACCCGCACCTGGGACCACGGGCGCTGCGGACTGAGGAGTGCCGCCCGGGCATGGTCTTCGACCACGCCGTGCCGTGGTCGTCAGCCCTCGTCGCTGCCGATGCAGACCTGGAGTGCGCCGCGCCGCACAGTGATCCGCACGCGGACGACCCGGCCGAAGCTGTCTCCGTCGAGCTCGATGCCGTGCGGCGCCTCGAAGTGGACGTCGAGCCGCTGACCCTGGGCGTAGGTGAGCGCCTCCAGGTCGGGGGCGAGCTCGAGCATGCTGCGACCGAACCGGGAGCGGTGTGCGACGCCCTGGATCGTAAGGCGGGTGCCGATGCTCGCCCAGCCGAACCGCCCCTTAGGCCGCAGCATGACGACGTCGAGGAGACCGTCGTCGACCTTCGCCGTCGGGATGAGGAGCATGTTCCCGGTGAGCGTGCCGCAGTTGCCGACGATGACGGTGTGCGCGCGGGCTGACCTGGTGTGGCCCCCGTCGATGCGGTAGTCGAGGTGGAACAGCCGGTTGGCGATGACCGATCGGGCGATCGGCGAGACGTAGGCGAGCCAGCCGAGGCGTTCCTTGGCCAGGGCGCTCGTGTTCTCGGCCATCTCCGCGTCGAGCCCGATGCCGGCCATGACGAGGAACGCGCGCGTGCGTCGGTCGCCCTTATCGTCCTCGAGCACGGCGACCGCGACGTCGACGGCACGCGTCGTTCCCGAGAAAGCGCTGGCGACGGCCGCTTCGGTGTCGTTCAGCGGCAGCTGGAGGTTGCGCGCGAGGAGGTTCCCGGTGCCCGCCGGCAGCAGCGCCAGCGGCGTCCCGCTCTCGTAGACCGCCTCGGCGACGGTCCGCACCGTGCCGTCGCCGCCCGCGACGATCACGACGCTCGGTTCACCGGCCAGCGCCGCTCGGGCAGCGCCCAACCCGTGGTCGTCCCTGCTCGTCTCGTGCCATCGCGACTCGCCCCAGCCGTGCGCGCTCTCCTGGTCGAGAACGGCGCGCCGGACGCGGTCGAGCGGAACCTTGACCGGGTTGTAGACGACGGCCGCATGCCTTGCCTGCACCCGTCGAGCCTAGGCGACCCTCGAGCTGCCCGAGGCTAGGCCGCGACGAGGCTGCGCAGCACGTACTGGAGGATGCCGCCGTTGCGGTAGTAGTCCGCCTCACCGGGGGTGTCGATGCGCACGACGGCGTCGAACCGGACGGCCGTGCCGTCGGTCCGAGTCGCGGTGACCGCCACCGTGGTGGGCGTCGTCCCGGAGTTGAGCGCCGTGATGCCCGCGATGTCGAAGGTCTCGGTGCCGTCGAGCCCCAGGGACTCGGCGGACTCACCCTCGGGGAACTGCAGCGGCAGCACACCCATGCCGATGAGGTTGGAGCGGTGGATCCGCTCGAAGCTCTCCGTGATGACGGCGCGCACCCCGAGGAGCGCGGTCCCCTTCGCGGCCCAGTCGCGCGAGGATCCCGAGCCGTACTCCTTGCCGCCGAGGATCACGAGCGGCGTACCGGCCGCCGCGTAGACCTGTGCGGCACCGTAGATCGAGTCCTGCTGACCGGTCACGAAGTTGTGGGTGAAGCCGCCCTCGACGCCCGGGACGAGCTGGTTGCGCAGCCGGATGTTGGCGAAGGTGCCGCGGATCATGACCTCGTGGTTGCCACGGCGCGAGCCGTAGGAATTGAAGTCGCGACGGTCGATGCCGTGCGAGGCGAGGTACTCCCCCGCCGGGCTGTCGGGCTTGATGGAACCGGCCGGGCTGATGTGGTCCGTCGTGACCGAGTCGCCGAGCTTGGCGAGCACGCGGGCGCCCGCGATGTCCGTGACGGGCTCGGGCACGAGTCCCATGCCGTCGAAGTACGGGGGCTTGCGCACGTAGGTCGACGCCTCGTCCCACTCGAAGACGTCCCCGGCGGGCGTCTCGAGGGCGCGCCAGCGCTCGTCACCCGTGAAGACGTCGGCGTAGTCCGAGGTGAACATCTCGCGGTTGATCGAGGAGTCGATCGTTGCCTGGACCTCCTCGGCCGTGGGCCAGATGTCCTTGAGGAAGATCGGCTGCCCGGCCTCGTCGCGACCGAGGGGCTCGCTCGCGAAGTCGAACTCCATGGTCCCGGCGATCGCGTAGGCGATGACGAGCGGCGGCGAAGCGAGGTAGTTCATCTTGACGTCGGGGTTGATGCGTCCCTCGAAGTTGCGGTTGCCCGAGAGCACGGAGACGACGGCGAGGTCGTGGGCGTTGACCACCTCGGAGACCTCGTCGGCGAGCGGGCCGGAGTTGCCGATGCACGTGGTGCAGCCGTAGCCCACGAGGTGGAAGCCGAGCTTCTCGAGGTAGGGCCAGAGCCCCGCCTTCTCGTAGTAGTTCGTCACGACCTGCGAGCCCGGGGCCATCGACGTCTTGACCCACGGCTTGGCGACGAGACCGCGTTCGACGGCCTTCTTCGCGAGCAGGCCCGCGGCGAGCATGACGGAGGGGTTGGACGTGTTGGTGCACGACGTGATCGAGGCGATCGCCACGGCGCCGTGGAAGAGCTCGTACTCCGGGCCGTCGGGCGGAGTCACCGTGACGGTCTTGTGCTCCGGGGAGAACACGGCCGGGGAGTCCGAGGCGGGGAACGACTCCTTCTCCGCCTCGTCCACGCCGTTGATGACGTGCGCGTAGTTCGGCAGGTCGCGCTGGAAGGCGGCCTTCGCGTGCGTGAGCTCGATGCGGTCCTGGGGGCGCTTCGGGCCGGCGATCGACGGCACCACCGTCGACAGGTCGAGCTCGAGGTACTCCGAGAACGCCGGCTCGACGTAGCCGGGGGCCGTGGGGTCGAGCCACATGCCCTGCTCCTTGGCGTACGCCTCGACGAGGGCAACCTGCTCCTCGGAGCGGCCCGTGAGGCGCAGGTAGTCGAGCGTCACGCCGTCGACGGGGAAGATCGCCGCCGTCGAGCCGAACTCGGGGCTCATGTTGCCGATCGTGGCGCGGTTCGCGAGCGGCACCTGGGCGACGCCCTCGCCGTAAAACTCGACGAACTTGCCGACCACGCCGTGCTCGCGCAGCTGCTGGGTGATCGTCAGCACGACGTCCGTGGCCGTGACGCCCGTGGGGATCTGGCCCGAGAGCTTGAAGCCGACGACGCGCGGGATGAGCATCGAGACGGGCTGGCCCAGCATGGCTGCCTCGGCCTCGATGCCACCGACGCCCCAGCCCAGCACGCCGAGGCCGTTGACCATCGTGGTGTGCGAGTCGGTGCCGACGCACGTGTCCGGGTAGGCCCGCAGCACGCCGTCGACCTCGCGCGTCATGACGACGCGCGCGAGGTACTCGATGTTGACCTGGTGCACGATGCCCGTGCCCGGGGGGACGACCTTGAAGTCGTCGAACGCCGTCTGGCCCCACCGCAGGAACTGGTAGCGCTCGTGGTTGCGCTCGTACTCGAACTCGACGTTGCGCTCGAAGGCGTCGCGGCGACCCGCGACGTCGATCTGCACGGAGTGGTCGATGACGAGCTCGGCGGGCGCGAGCGGGTTGATCTGGCTGGGGTCGCCGCCGAGCTCGGCGACGGCCTCGCGCATCGTGGCGAGGTCGACGACGCACGGCACGCCCGTGAAGTCCTGCATGACCACGCGCCCCGGCGTGAACTGGATCTCGGTGCTCGGCAGGGCGTCCGGGTCCCACGCGGCGATCGCGCGGATGTGGTCCGCCGTCGTGTTGGCGCCGTCCTCGGTGCGCAGCAGGTTCTCGGCGAGCACCTTGAGGCTGTAGGGCAGGCGCTCGGCGCCCGGGACCGCGGAGAGGCGGAAGATCTCGTACGAGTCCGGCCCGACCTCCAGGGTCCCCTTCGACCCGAAGCTGTCCACGCTCATTGCCCGCTCCTTCGACCTTGCCCAACGATTTATCTTGACGTCAAGATACATCCTACCCTGTCGGGTCGCCCCGTCGGGGCCGGATGCGTGCCTCATGACGACGTCGCCGCCACCGTGAGGTGACGGCGACGTCGGCAAACGTCAATCCTAGTCGAGCAGGCCGTGCGAGCTACACCAGAGCGATCACCGGGTTCTCGATCGCCTGCTGGAACGCCGCGAGCCACCGCGCCGCGAGTGCCCCGTCGATGGCGCGGTGGTCCGCCGACAGCGTGCACCGCATGACCTTCGCCACCGTGAGCGCGCCGTCCACCACGACGGGAGAGTCGATCGCCGCCCCCACCGCGAGGATCGTCGCCTGCGGCGGGTTGATGATCGCCGAGAACTCGCGCGTGCCGAACATGCCGAGGTTCGAGACCGTCGTGGAACCGCCCTCGAGCTCGTCCTGGCGCAGGCGTCCCTCGCGGGCACGGGCGGCCAGGTCTGCGACGGACACGCTGACCTCGCTCACCGTGAGCCGGTCGACGCCGCGCACCACGGGCGTGAGCAGCCCGCCGTCGGTCGCGACCGCGACGGCGATGTCGACACCGCTGAAGCGCCGCATCCCCTCGTCCGACCACGCGACGTTCGCCTCGGGCACGGCGCGGAACGCCGCGGCGACGGCCTTGAGCACGAAGTCGTTGACCGAGAGCTTCGTGCGCGTGCCGTCCGCGTTGGCCTGCGCGCGCAGCGCGAGCAACGCGTCCACGCGGCACTCGGCCACGAGGTAGAAGTGCGGCACCGTGCCCTTCGACTCCGTGAGGCGGCGAGCGATCGCGCGCCGCATCGGGGTGTGGGGCACGAGCTCCTCGCTCGCGGCGGCCAGCGGCGTCGGGGCCGACGGCGAGGGCGTGCCCGACGGCGCAGCCTTGTCCGACGGCGGGTCCGCTGCCGCCGACGGCGCGCCACCGGCCGCCGGCGCGGCCGCGAGGTACCGCTCCACGTCGCGACGCACGATGCGCCCGCCCGGGCCGGTGCCCTCGAGGACGTCGACCGGGATGCCCGCCTCGCGGGCGAGCTTGCGCGCGAGCGGGCTGGCGAAGACGCGCGAGCCGCCGGACTCGGGCTCCGGAGCTGCGGCGTCCGCCGTCGTGCCGGTGTCCGCAGTCGGGCTGGATCCCGCCGTCGGCCCGGGGTCCGCCGTCGTCGTCGAACCGGCCTTCGGTGCGGTGTCCGTCGCCGGTGCCGTTGCGGCGCCGTCCCCGCCGAGGAGCGCGTCGAGGTCGTAGTCCTCGCCGGCCGAGTCGAGCAGCAGCGCGACGGGCGCACCGACCTGGACGGGCGCCCCGGCGGCGGCGAGGTGCTTGGCGAGCACCCCCGCCTCCTCGGCGTTCATCTCGACGACGGCCTTCTCCGTCTCGATCTCGGCGAGCACGTCGCCCACGGCCACCGTCGAGCCCTCGGGCGCCACCCAGGTCGCGATGACTGCCTCGGTCGCGTTCGCCATGACCTCGGGCAGGCGGATGATGGTCGCCACGTCAGCCACCGAACCCTTCGACGACACGCTCGATGCCGGCGACCGTCTCCTCCGTGCGGGCGTGCGCGGCCCGTTCGAGCACCTTGGAGATGCTCGGGGACGCCTCGCCGCCGTGGACGCGCTGGACCGGCTGGTCGAGCCAGTCGAAGTAGCGGCGCTGGATCTCGTCGGCGAGCCAGCCGCCGTAGGAGGTGCCGATCGCGCCCTGCTCGACGATGAGCACGTTGTTCGTCTTGCGGATCGACTCGCCGATCGTGTCCCAGTCGATGCTGGCGCGGTCGAGCCAGCGCAGGTCCACCACCTCGGCGTCGGCTCCGGTCTGCTCGACGGCCTCGAGCGCGTGGGCGACCATCGAGAGGTAGGTGAGGATCGTGAGGTCGTCGCCCTCGCGACGCACGGCCGCCTTGCCGAACTCGATCTGGTAGTCGAGGTCGTCGGCGGGCACCATGCCGGAGCTCGCGTAGAGGTCCACGTGCTCGAGCACGACCACGGGGTCGTCGAGCGCTAGCGCGGCGTTCATCAGGCCGACGTAGTCGAACGGGGTCGAGGGGGCCACGATGCGCCAACCCGCCGAGGTGGCGTAGATGCCGGCCGGGTCCATCGAGTGCTGCGAGCCGTAGCCCGTGCCCGTCGCCACCTTGGAGCGCAGCACGAGTGGCACCTTCGAGTCGCCGCCGAACATGTGGCGCGCCTTGGCGATCTGGTTGAACACCTGGTCGGCCGCGACCCACAGGAAGTCCGGGTACATGAACTCGACGACGGGCTTGAAGCGGCCGTCGAGCGCCATGCCGCCGCCGAGTCCCGCGAAGGCGTTTTCGCTGATGGGTGTGCCGAGCACGCGACCGGGGTGGGACTCGGTGAGCCCCTTCGTCGCACCGTTCGTGCCGCCGGCGAGCCGGTGCACGTCCTCGCCGAGGACGACGACGGACGGGTCGGTCGTCATCCGGCGGTCCATGACACCGGCGACGGCGTCGATGAAGCGCGTCTCGACGAGCTCGCCCGTGAACGTGGCTTCCTCCGCCGTGCGCGCGCCGGCGAGCTCGCTCAGGTCGCCGCGGACGCCGACGTCGACGAAGTCGGGGCTCGGCCACAGGTCGGGCTTGATCCGGCGCGTGCCGGGCTTGCCGTCCGGGTCGTCCTCGATCATCCCGGCGGCGACCTCGGCCATCGCGTCGACGGCTTGCTTGCGCACCGCGGCCGCGGTGTCCTCGTCGACGAGGCCGCGGGCGACCATCTCCTTGGCGACGCGGTCGATCGGGTCGCGTCCGCGCCAGGCGGCCTCCTCCTCCTTGCTGCGGTAGCCGAACGCGCTGCCGGGGAACGGACCGTTCTGGTGGAAGTACCGGTAGACCTCGGCCTCGACGACGGCGGGCCCCTTGCCGGCGCGCATGTGCTCCGTGGCCGCCTGCATCGCCAGGTACACGGCGAGCGGGTCCATGCCGTCGACGCGCCACGAGGCGATCCCGAAGCCGGGGCCGCGGCCGGAGAGCCGTGATTCGCCCGTGACCTCCTCGACGTGCGTGGAGACCGCGTAGAGGTTGTTCTCGATGAAGAAGCACAGCGGCAGGTCCCACGCCGCGGTGAGGTTCATCGACTCGAGCACGGAGCCGATGTTGACCGCGCCGTCGCCGAAGTAGGTGACCGTCACGTCCGTGGTGCCCGCGTGCTTCTGGGCCCACGCGTTGCCAGCCGCGAGCGGGACGCCGCCGCCGACGATCGCGTTCGTGCCGAGCGCGCCGGCCTCCATCCACTGCAGGTGCATCGAGCCGCCACGTCCCCGGCCGAAGCCCTCCGCGAGGCCGAGGATCTCGGCGAGCGTGCGGTGCAGCACCGTCCCGATGTCCTCGGTCACGAGCTTGTCGAGGTCGAGGGTCGGGGCGACGTAGGCGATGACCTTGGCGAGGAACTGGTGGTGGCCACGGTGCGAGCCGTTGACGCCGTCGGACGGGCCGAGGGCGAGCACGGAGCCGACGGCGCCGCCCTCCTGCCCGATGCTCGAGTGCGCGGGGCCGTGCACGAGCCCCTCGCGGGCGAGCTGGAGCACGAGCTCCTCGAAGGCACGGATGAGGTGGAGCTGGCCGAGCATCGTGGCCAGGAGGGTGGGATCCGCAGCCGCCCAGTCCTCCGGGGTGCTGCTCACCTCCACCCAGGGGACCGAGGCCTGGAGCGGCGACACGTGCGGCATGGACGGGTTCTCCCTTGAACGACGAAGCCGATGTGTTGAGAGTCTAGGCACCTTTGGATACGATCGCAACGACTGGCCGGTAGTTTGCTCGTGATTGCGGCTTGTTTGTATCCAACCCAGGAGGATCAATGGCGCTCCCCGGATTGCTCGGCACCGAGCACATCGGTTTCACCGTCCCCGACCTCGAGGAGGCCCACCACTTCTTCGTGGACGTCCTGGGCTGCGAGTTCGTCTACTCCCTCGGCCCCTTCGTGCGCGACGACGACTGGATGGCCGAGCGACTGAACGTGCATCCGCGCGCCGTCATGCGCGAGCTGCGCTTCTACCGGTGCCGCACCGGCCCCAACTTCGAGGTGTTCCAGTACGAGACCCCCGAGCCCCAGGCACCCCAGCCCGCCAACAGCGACATCGGCGGGCACCACCTCGCGTTCTACGTCGAGGACCTCGACGCCGCGCTCGCCTACCTGCGGGAGCACGGAGTGCGTATCCTCGGCGAACCGACGGCAAGCACGAGCCACAGCGAGGGACAACGATGGGTCTACTTCCTCTCCCCCTGGGGCATGCAGCTCGAGCTCGTCAGCTACCCGCAGGGCAAGGCGTACGAGCGCAACCCCGGCACGACCACGACGCTGTGGCACCCCGCCGATCCCACGGCGTGACCGGCGGGCCGTCCGCATGAGCATCGACCCGGGTCCCGCCTCGACGCGCATCGCCCGTGGCCTGCGCCACCAGATCCTGCACGGCGAGCTCGCCCCCGGTTCGCGCATCCGCCAGGAGGAGCTCGCCCTCGAGTTCGGTGCGAGCCGCCTGCCCGTGCGCGACGCCCTGCGCCAGCTCGAGGCCGAGGGGCTCGTGCGGCTCGTGGCCAACACGGGTGCGTGGGTGCAGCGCCTCAGCCTCGCCGAGTGCACCGAGGTGTACCTCGTGCGCGAGCGGATCGAGCCCCTGCTCCTGCGCCTCTCCGCGCCGCACCTGAGGCCCGAGCAGCTCGACCGGCTCACCGAGCTCGCGACGCAGATGCAGGGCGCGGACCTCGAGACGTTCCTGCGCCTCGACCGCGAGTTCCACCTGCTCTCGTTCAGCGCTGCCTCGACGCACATGCTGCACGACCTCGTGCTGCGGCTGTGGAACTCGACGCAGCACTACCGGCGGGCGTTCGCCGTCGTCGTCGGTGTCACCGAGACCTCCGCGACGCACGCGGAGCACCGACTGCTCGTCGACGCCCTCGTCCGCGGCCAGCTCACCGACGCCGAGGACCTCCTCACGGTCCACATCCGGCGCACGCGGCTCGAGCTCGCGCGCCACCCCGAGGTGTTCGACACGCCGTAGCGGCACGCCTACGGCCGCGGCACGGGCGCGGTGGAGCCGCGGACGACGAGCTCGACGGGCAGCGTCGTCGTGCTCGTGCTCGCGATGCGCTGCGTCATCCACCGCACCAGGATCCGTGCGGCCTCGGCCCCGACCTCGGCGTGCGGCACGCGGATCGTCGTCAGAGGCGGGGAGAGCTTGTCCACGAAGGGCATGTCGTTGAAGCCCACCACGGAGACGTCCTCCGGGCAGCGCAGCCCGCGCTCGCGCAACGCGTCGATCGCGCCGACGGCGATCTGGTCGTTACCCGCCAGGATCGCCGTGGGCCGTGCCCGGTCGAGCAGCTCTCGGGTCGCGCGGGCTCCTTCCTCGACCGAGTAGGTCCCGCACTCGACGACGAGCTCGGGCGACGTGTCGCAACCCGTCTCCGCAACGACCTGCCGGAACGTCCGCTGCCGCGAGAGCCCGGTCGAGAGCTCGCGCGGCCCGGACAGGTGCGCGATCGACGTGTGCCCCAGCTCGCGCAGGTGCGCCACGGCGAGCTCGATGCCCCGCTGGTCGTCGCCCGTGACGGCGGGCAGCGCCACCCCGTCCGTGCGCCGGTAGATCAGCACCATCGGGACGCCCTGCTCGTGCATCTGCCGGATCGCCTCGTCCTCGCGGCGCGCGGAGGCGATGAGCAGGCCGTCGACCTGGCGTGACTGCAGCACGGCGAGCGCGGTCCGCTCGCGCTCGGCGTCGTTGTCCGTGTCGGCGATGATCGTCGTGTAGCCGGCGCGGCTCAGCTCGACCTCCGCACCTCGCACGATCGGCGGGAACAACGGGTTCGACAGGTCGGGCACGATGACGCCGACCATGGTGGTCCGGTTCGTCTTGAGCCCGCGCGCCATGGGGTTGGGGCGGTACGCGAGCGCCTTGGCGGCCTGCTGCACCCGTCGCACCGTCGCCTCGCTGACGAGCGACTGCGTCTCGAGGTTGAGCGCGCGTGAGGCCGTCCCCGGATGCACTCCCGCCCGCTCGGCCACGTCCTTGAGCGTCACCCGCACCGTGCCCCCTCGATCCCGCTCGTCCGGCGCCACGGTCGACCTACCAGTCGACGGCGATGTACTTCGACTCGGTGTACTCGAGCAGCCCCTCGTGCCCGCCCTCACGACCGATGCCGGACTGCTTGACCCCGCCGAAGGGAGCCGCCGGGTCGGACACGACACCGCGGTTGATGCCGACCATCCCCGACTCGAGCGCCTCGCTGACCCGCAGCGCGCGGGCGAGATCCTTGCTGAACACGTACGCCACGAGCCCGTACTCTGTGGCGTTGGCGTGCCGGATGGCCTCGTCGTCGGTGTCGAAAGCGATGATCGGCGCGACCGGTCCGAAGATCTCCTCGTCGGTGATCTGCGCCCCGGCCGGGACGTCCGCGAGCACCGTCGGGGCGAAGTAGTAGCCCGGACCCTCACCACGAGACCCGCCGACGACGACGCGCGCGCCCCGCTCCACGGCGTCGGACACGAGCTCTTCGACCTTCTCGACCGCCGCCGCGTTCACGAGCGGCCCGACGGCGGCACCCGCCATGCCCGGTCCCACGCTCAGCTGCGCCATCGCCTCGCTGAACTTGCGTGTGAACTCCTCGGTGAGCGAGCGGTGCACGTAGATGCGGTTCGCGGCCGTGCACGCCTCGCCGCCGTTGCGCATCTTGGCGACCATCGCACCGGCGACCGCGACGTCGACGTCGGCGTCCTCGAGCACGAGGAGCGGGGCATTGCCGCCGAGCTCCATGGAGCACGAGATGACGTGGTCCGCCGCCGTCTTGAGGAGCGTGCGTCCCACCTCGGTCGAGCCAGTGAACGAGAGCTTGCGCACGCGCGGGTCGGCGAGGATCGCCTCGGCGACCGCGCCGGAGCGGCGCGAGGGCAGGACGTTGACGACGCCGTCGGGCACCCCGGCCTCGGCGAGGATCGCGCCGACGGCGAGCGCCGTGAGCGGGGTCTCCGAGGCGGGCTTGAGGATGACCGTGCACCCGGCGGCGAGCGCCGGGCCGATCTTGCGGGTCGCCATCGCGGCCGGGAAGTTCCACGGCGTGATGAGCAGGGCGATGCCGATGGGCTGGCGCACCACCAGGATGCGGTTGGCACCCGAGGGCGCGGTGCGGATCTCCCCCGCGACGCGCACGGCCTCCTCGGCGTACCAGCGGAAGAACTCCGCCGCGTAGCGCACCTCGCCGAGCGCGTCGGTGAAGGACTTGCCGTTCTCTCGCACGATGAGCTCGGCGAACTGCTCCTCGCGCTCGGTCATCAGGTCGAAGGCGCGCAGCAGGATCCGGGCGCGCTCACGGGGCGCGGTGGCCGCCCAGCCCGCCGCGGCCTCCGCAGCGGCGTCGACGCTCGCGAGGGCGTCCGCGACGGTGCCGTTCGCGACGTCGGCGATCTTGGCGGCCGTCGCGGGGTCGATCACGTCGAAGCGTCCGCCGTCGTCCGCCGCGAGCCACTGGCCGCCGCGCTGGAGATCGGTCGGCACGGTGAGGCCGGCCACGAGGTCTGTCGTCATGCGAGCTCCTTGGGTACGGGTGCGGGTGCGGGTGAGGCGGGTGCGGTTCAGGCAGGTCTGACGTGGCCGAGCTGGGCCGTCACGGCGGCGGCGACCGTGGTGGCCACCGCGGGGTCGAACGGGGACGGGATGACGCGACCGGCGGCGATCTCCTCGTCGCTCACGAGGCTCGCCAGCCCGCGCGCCGCGGCGATCTTCGCGGCGTCGTCGATGCGGGGTGCCCGGGCGTCGAGGAGACCACGGAAGATGCCGGGGAACGCGAGGACGTTGTTCACCTGGTTGAGGTCGGCCGAGCGTCCCGTGGCCACGACGCGCACGTTGGCGGGGGCGGCGTCCACGTCCACCTCGGGGTCGGGGTTGGCGAGGGCGAAGACGATCGCGGGGTCGGCCATCTCGCCGAGCCACTCGGGCTCGAGGAGCCGGGGGCCGCTGACACCGAGGAAGACGTCGGCGCCCCGCAGCGCGTCACGTACCGAGCCCGCGATGCCCGCCCGGTTCGTGTTCTCGGCGAGCCAGAGCTTCGTGCCGTCGAGCGACGGCGCACGGTCCACGCTGATCACTCCGCGACTGTCGACGACGGCGATGTCCCCGATTCCGGCGGCGAGCAGGATCTTGGTGCATGCGACACCGGCCGCGCCCGCGCCGAGGACGACGACGCGCAGGTCGCCGAGCGCACGCCCCGTCGCGCGGCACGCATTGAGCAGGCCGGCGAGGACGACGACGGCGGTGCCGTGCTGGTCGTCGTGGAACACAGGGATGTCGAGGCGCTCCGAGAGCAGCTGTTCGATCTCGAAGCACTCGGGTGCCGCGACGTCCTCGAGGTTGATGCCGCCGAAGCTCGGGGCGATCGCAGCGACGGCGTCGACGAACTCACGGACCCGGTCCACGCCCGGCAGGTCGAGGGCGATCGGCACGGCGTCGACGCCCCCGAACTTCTTGAAGAGGACGGCCTTCCCCTCGAGCACGGGCATCGAGGCCTCCGGACCGATCCGACCCAGGCCGAGCACCGCGGAGCCGTCGCTCACGACGGCGACCGTGTTGGCACGTCCGGTGTAGGTGAACGACAGATCGGTGTCCTCGTGGATCGCGGCGCACACGGCCGCGACGCCCGGGGTGTACGCCTTCGCCAGGTCTGCCCTGTCCTCGAGCGGGACCCGGCTCGTGACGGCGAGCTTGCCGCCCCGGTGCAGCGCGAACGTCTCGCGCCAGAACGGGGTGTCCAGCTCGGCCGGCAGGCCGGGCAGGTCGCTCACTCGCGTCGTGCTCACGGCGTCCTCTCCCGAAGACCTGCACACACCTCTTCGCCGCATCTTTGCAGGCGATTGCGCAAGCCTTAACTAGCGGAAAGTCTGCCAGAGCCAGGTGCAGGATGCAATCCTTTGCCGTCCGTGGTGTGGGTCACACCGGCCCTCGTCGGCCGGCTGTTAGGTCTCCCGGTCGAGCACCCCGACGCACTCGACGTGGTGCGTCATCGGGAACAGGTCGAACGCCCGCACGGCACTGAGCGCGTAGCCGTGTCCCTGCAGGTAGGCGACGTCCCGCGCGAGCGCGGCCGGGTCGCACGCGACGTAGACCACCCGGCGCGCACCGCTGCCCGCGATCGCGGCGATGACGGTCCGGCCCGCCCCCTGGCGCGGCGGGTCGAGGACGACGACGTCGGCCGCGAAGTGCCCCGATCGCCCCACGAGGGTCCGCGCGACCTCCCCCTCGGCGAGTTCGACGTGCGCGAGGCCGTGCGCGTTGCGCCGTGCGTCCTTGACGGCGCGCGGATCGCCCTCGACCGCGAGGACGGTCCCCTCGGTCCCGACGGCCTGCGCGAGAGGCACCGTGAACAGCCCCGCCCCCGAGTAGAGGTCGACGACGCGCGCGTCGCGCACCTCCCCCACGGCGTCGAGCACCGCGCCCACGAGCACTCCCGGGGCCTCGCGGTGCACCTGCCAGAAGCCGCTCGCCGCGACGCGATACCGGTGCTCGGTGTCGCCCACCCGCACGAGCTCGGTCACTGAGCTGCGTGCGTTGGGGCGGGTGTCCGGGCGCCCGCCGCGCCAGGGTGTGCCGTCCACGAGCACGATCGGCTCACCGGTCGACGGGGCGACAGCCTCGATGCGAGACCCTGCGGGCCAACGTCGCGCGAAGAGGTCGAGCTCGGTCAGTCGCTCGTGCGCGAGCGGCATGGTGTCGACCGGGACCACGTCGTGCGAGCGCGAGCGCGTCATCCCCGCACGGCCGTCCGCGCCGACCGTCAGCTCGATGCGCGTGCGCCACGCCAGCCCGCCGCGCTCGTCGTCCCCGGGCGCGGCCTCGACCTCGATCTCGGTGTCGATCCCCGCGAGCCGCGAGAGCTGCTCGGCCACGACGGCCGCCTTCCAGGCGCGCTGCGCGGGGAGGGCGACGTGCGACAGCTCTCCCCCGCCGACGCCGCCCGGTCCGGCCGCGGGCCATGCCGAGGGCACCCGGTCGGGAGACGCCTCGAGGATCTCGTGCGCGTCCGCCCGCCAGTAGCGGGCCTCGGGCGCGGCCTCGGTCAGGCGTGCGAGCACCCGCTCGCCGGGCAGGGTGTGGCGGACGAAGACGACCCGCCCCGGGCTCCCGCCGTCGGCCACCGGGAGCCGCGCGACGCAGTGCCCCCCGTGCGCGACGGCTCCGACCTCGAGCTCGACGACGTCCCCGACACCGAGCAAGCCGCCGACCCCAGCACCCGGATCACCCACCATCCCCCGACCCTAACCCGCGCCCCACCCCGGACACGTCGCGCTGGTACGGGACCGCCGCGACCACGACGCCGGGGACGAAGGCGAGCTGCATCTTGATGCGCAGGGTGCTCTGGTTGTGCAGGAGCCTCTCCCACCACCGGCGCACCGCGTACTCCGGGACGTACACGACCACGACGTCGCGCGGGCCCTCGCGGCGGATCGAGCGCACGTACCCCACGAAGGGCCGGGCGAGCTCGCGGTAGGGCGAGTCGAGCACCCTGAGCGGCACGGGCAGGTCGAGGGCGTCCCACCTCGCCAGGAGCTCGCGCACCTCGTCGGCGTCGAGCCCCACGGTGACGGCCTCGAGCACGGACGGTCGCGACGCCCGCGCGTAGGCGACCGCGCGCATCGTGGGCTTGTGCAGCCGCGAGACGAGCACGATCGCGTGCACCCGGCTCGGCAGGGCGCGAGCGGCGGCGGGGTCGTCGTCGAGGGCGAGCAGCCGGTTCACGCGCGCGTAGTAGCGCTGCACCCAGACCATGACCGCCGCGACACCGCCCATCGCGAGGACCGTGATCCACGCGCCGTGCGTGAACTTCGTGACGAGGACGACGACGAGCACCGTGCCCGTCATCGCGAGCCCGATCACGTTGATGACCCGCGCCCGCGCCATGCGCACGCGTTCCCGGCCCACGGGCTCGGTGCGCAGCGCACGCCCCCAGTGCCGCACCATGCCGAGCTGGCTCAGGGTGAACGAGACGAACACCCCCACGATGTACAGCTGGATGAGCCGGGTCACCGAGGCGTCGAACGCGGCGACGAGCACGCTCGCCCCGACCCCGAGCGTGATGATGCCGTTCGAGTACACGAGCCGGTCGCCGCGCGTGTGGAGCTGGCGCGGCAGGTAGCCGTCGCGGGCGAGCATCGAGCCGAGCACCGGGAAGCCGTTGAAGGCCGCGTTGGCCGCGAGCACGAGGATGAGGCCCGTGACGAGCGTGACGCCGACGGCGAGCCACCCCGCGGAGTCGAACACGACGTGGGCGAGCTGCCCGAGCACCGGGTCCTGCCGGAACCCCTCGGGCGGTGCCGCGCCGTCGATGCGCAGGTGCCGCGCCGGGTCCTCGACGTAGCGCACCCCGGTCGCACCGGCGAGCAGGACGATCGCCGCGAGCAGGACCGCGCCGATCGCCCCGAGCACGCCGAGCGTCGTCGCGGCGTTGCGCGCCTTGGGCTCGCGGAAGTGCGGCACGCCGTTGCTGATCGTCTCGACGCCCGTGAGCGCCGCGCAGCCCGACGCGAAGGCGCGCAGCACGAGCAGCCCGCCCGCCAGGCCCACGAGCCCCTGGTCGAGCCCCACCTCGGGCACCACCTCGAACTGCGCCGAGGCGGCCTGACCGAGCGTGCCCGTCAGGTGCCGCACCGCGCCCACGACGACGACGAGCCCCGCGGCGAGCATGAACGCGTACGTCAGCAGGGCGAGCCCCCGCCCCGAGTCCCGCAGCCCGCGCAGGTTCACGAGCGTGACGAGCACGACGAGGCCGACGGCGAACCCCGCCTCGTACCCGCGCACGGGGCCGATCGAGGACCCGAAGTACTGCGCCGCCGCCGAGGCCGAGACGGCGACCGTCAGCACGTAGTCCACGAGGAGCGCCGCCCCGGCCGCGACCCCGGCGCGCGGGCCGAGGTTGGTCGTGACGACCTCGTAGTCGCCGCCGCCCGAGGGGTAGGCCCGCACGTTCTGGCGGTAGGACGCGACGACGGTCAGCAGGACGACGACCACGGCGAGCCCCACCCACGGCGAGATCGTCAGCGCCGTGACCCCCGCGAGCGCGAGCGTCAGGAGGATCTCGTCGGGCGCGTAGGCGACGGAGGACAAGGCGTCGGAGGCGAACACGGGCAGCGCGATGCGCTTGGGGAGCAGCGCGGAACCGAGCCGCTCGCTGCGCTCGGGGCGACCGAGGAGGGCACGCCGCGCGGCATCGCGAATGTCAGGCACGAACCATCACCCTAGAACTCTGGCACGGCCGCGACCAACGGTGCGCCCGGGGGGCATTGCGCGTACTGTCACCCGCGTGCACTTCGTGATCATGGGATGCGGCCGTGTGGGTGCGACGCTCGCGACCTCCCTCGAGGACTCGGGTCACTCGGTGGCCGTCGTCGACCAGAACCCCGAGGCGTTCCGTCGGCTGCACGCGGACTTCGCCGGGCGCAAGGTCACAGGTGTCGGCTTCGACCGGGACACCCTCGTGCAGGCGGGCATCGAGGATGCCTACGCCTTCGCGGCGGTGTCCGACGGCGACAACTCGAACATCCTCGCCGCGCGGGTGGTCCGTGAGACCTACGGGGTGGAGCACGTCGTCGCGCGCATCTACGACCCGGGCCGCGCGGAGATCTACCAACGCCTCGGGATCCCTACTGTCGCGACGGTGCGCTGGACGTCCGACCAGGTGCTGCGGCGCCTGCTCCCGATGGGCGCGACGCAGGAGTACGTCGAGCCGAGCGGCCGGGTCGTGCTCGTGCGGGCCGACGCCCACCCGTCGTGGATCGGCACGGCGCTCACCCAGATCGAGGAGGCGACCGCGGCGCGCGTCGCGTTCCTCACGCGTGGCGGGGCGGCGCAGCTTCCGGCCACGGGCACGGTGCTGCAGGACGGTGACGAGCTGTGCCTGCTCGTCACCGTCGAGCGGCTCGGCAAGGTCGAACGGCTGCTCGCCAAGGCGAAGGAGGCGTGATGCGGGTCGTCATCGCGGGTGCGGGCTCCGTGGGCCGGTCGATCGCGCGCGAGCTCCTCGAGTCGGGGCACGAGGTCACGCTCATCGACAAGCAGCCCGGTGCGATGCGGATCGCCCAGGTGGCCGACGCGCAGTGGCTCCTCGCCGACGCGTGCGAGCTGTCCACGTTGAGCGAGGCGCACGTCGACCGGGCCGACGTCGTGGTCGCCGCGACCGGGGACGACAAGGCGAACCTCGTGATCTCGCTGCTCGCCCGCACGGAGTACGGCGTGCCGCGCACCGTGGCCCGCGTCAACAACCCGAAGAACGAGTGGATGTTCGACGAGGCGTGGGGCGTCGACGTCGCGGTGTCGACCCCGCGGATCATGACGGCGATGGTCGAGGAGGCCGTCGTCGTCGGCGACCTCGTGAAGATCTTCACGTTCCACCAGTCGCAGGCGGACATCCTCGGTGTCACGCTCCCGAACGACTCGCCCCTAGTCGGGGCACGCGTGGGCGAGGTGACGTGGCCGGCCGACACGGTGCTCGCCTCGATCGTGCGCGACGGCGCACCCCTGGCCCCGAGCGTCGACGACACGCTCGAGGCGGCCGACGAGCTGTTGTTCGTTACGGGTGCGCAGGCCGATCAGGCTGCGCTGCACCACGTCCTGAGTCATGGACCAGGAGCCACGTCAACCACAGCGTGAGCGCCCACAGCGGCACACCCATCGCGAGGCGGGCGGTGCCGAGCCACGCGACGTTGTCCGCGAGGTAGGCAGGGACCTGCACGGCGAGCCGGGCGCCGAACATCGCGACCCACAACCACGTCGCCCAGCGGAAGCGCTGCCGGTCCCGCGCGGCGGCCGGATCCTTGCGCCAGCTCGTGCCCTGCCCCTTGAGGAGCCCGACCACGACACCGACGAGCGGCCAGCCCACGAGGATCGACACGAGGCACGCGACGAGATAGGCGGCGTTGGTCCACAGCCCGTAGGCGAAGTAGTCCGCCGCCTCCCCCGTGCGCCACGCCCAGATCACACCGATGCCCACCCCGACGATGCCGGAAGCGGCCTGCGTGATCGGCGTGCGCTGGACGAGCCGGACGACGACGGCGAGCACCGCGACAGCGAGCGCGGCCACGAGGGCCGGGACGAGCTCGTAGTCGAGCAGGTAGACGACCACGAACACGAGCCCCGGGGCGACCGACTCGGCGAGCCCGCGCACGCCGCCGATCGCGTCGGCGAACGAGAAGTCCTCCGCGAGCACGGACCGCATCCCGCGGGCCGGCTCGTCCGGCGACGCGGTCGGTGCCGGCTCGGGCTGGGGCACGGCATTCGGCTCGGGCTGCGGCTCCGCCTCGCTCATGCGCCGACCCGCAGCTCGTAGCGGGGGTTGAAGATCACGCGACCGCCGTCGAGGTCCGCGACGAGGCCCTCGACCACGAGGTGGCGACCGGCCTCGACACCGGGAACGTCGCGCCGGCCGAGGAAGACGAGCGTGATCGCGCCCGAACCGTCGTAGAGCTCGGCCTCGAACGCCTGCACGCCCTCGCGGGGGCGCACCGTGACGGACCGCAGCACTCCCGTGACACGCACCCTGGTGCGGGGCTCGAGACCAGAGATCGGGGTGCACCCCGCCTCGACGGCCTCCGACCGCTCGGCCGCGTCGTCGAGCTCGGACCGCGAGGCGAAGGCACGCTCCAGGACGGCGCGCAGGCTCACCGGATCTCCGTGATCTCGGGGCCCCGGCGCAACGGGTCGAACGAGGGCTGCGCGGGCGCGACGGCGGGAGCCGGGCCACGGCCCGGGACACGCAGCGGGAGCAGGTCCCGCGGTGCGCGCGGCTCGTCGCCCCGGATGACCACGACGTCGGCGAGCACGGCCTCGAGGTCCTCGGCGGCCTTGACGTCGACGGCGGCCTTGCCCCCGATGACGGCGCGAAGGAACCAGCGCGGGCCGTCGACGCCGAGGAAGCGCACGGCGCGGTGGCCCGTCCGCCCCTCGGGCGTGCGCACCTGCAGGCGTGCGAGCAGCTCGCGGCCGAACGGCCCGGGCACGTCGTCGACGGTGCCGCCCTGCTTCGTCACCGACTCCGCGAGCTCGGCGCGGATCTCGTCCCAGACCCCTTCGGTCTTGGGGGCGGCGAAGGCCTGGACCTGCAGCCGGGAGTCGGCGAGCGCGACGGCGGCCGCCGTGACGACCTTCGTGTTGCGGTCGACCTCCATGCGCAGCTCCATGCCGTCACGCGGCGGGAGCCAGATCGCGCCGAGATCGACCCGGCGGCCGATCTCCTCGACCTCCGTGACGTCCCACGGTCCGTGGTCGCGCTCGGGCTTGGCCGGCTCGACCGCAGCATCGCCCTCGGCCTCGTGGCCGGGCTCTGGTTCGTTCGAGCGGCGAGAGAACAGGCCCACCGATTACTCCTTCGTCCGTGCCGCCGCGTGCGGCGGCGATGGCCCGGTGACCGGGCGCGCCAACACTACTGCGTCGCGGCCTGCCAGCCGCCGCTCGACCCGAAGCCGCCCGCGCCACGGTGCGAGCCGGGCAACGTCTCCGCCCGCACGAAGCGCGCCCGAGACACCTGCTGGATCACGAGCTGCGCGATGCGGTCCCCGCGGTGGACCGTGAAGGTCTCGCGGGGGTCGGTGTTGAGCAGGGTGACCGCGATCTCCCCGCGGTACCCGGCGTCGACGGTGCCCGGGGCGTTGACGATCGTGATGCCGTGCTTCGTGGCGAGCCCGCTGCGCGGGTGCACGAGCGCGACGTAGCCGTCCGGCAGCGCGATCGCGATGCCCGTCGGGACGAGCGCCCGCTCCCCCGGTGCGAGCACCACCTCCGTACGGGCCACGAGGTCCGCGCCCGCGTCGCCGGGGTGGGCGTACGTAGGTTCGGGGAGCTCGGGATCCAGCAGCTGCAGCAGCACCTCGGGGCGATCGACGCTCATGTGCCCAACCTACCCGCCCGGCCTGGGATGCTGGAGGCATGGGAACGGTGGACGGACAGCACTTCCGGGAGCGCCTCTGGCCAGGCGTCGGCCTCTGGGGCACGAGCGTGCTCTTCGCGCTCGGCGTCGGCCTCGCCGTCGTGCCCGCCTCGCTCGTGGCCGCGATCGTGTCGGCGGGCGCGGTGCTCGCCGTCGGCGTCCTGCTGTGCCTGCTGACGGCGCCCGTCGTCGCCGTCGAGGGTGGCGTGCTGCGTGCCGGCCGGGCCCACATCCCCGTGCACCTGCTCGGTGCGCCCGAGCCGCTCGACGCCGGCGGGACGCGGGCCGCCCTCGGGCCGGATCTCGATGCGCGTGCCTACGTGTGCCTGCGCGGCTGGATCCGCACCGCCGTCCAGGTGCCCGTCGTGGATCCGCGCGACCCCACGCCGTACTGGTTCGTCTCGACGCGCCGCCCGGAGCGACTCGTCGCGGCGCTCGAGGCGGCCCGGGAGCCCGGGGCGCTGCCGACCGCTCCCTGAGCCGCGCAGCAGCACCACGGCCCCGCCACCCTCGAAGGGTGACGGGGCCGCGGCAGTGGTCGTCAGGCTGCGCACTCCGTGCAGACCGGCTGGCCCGCCTTCTCGAAGGCGAGCTGGCTGCGGTGGTGCACGAGGAAGCACGACGAGCACGTGAACTCGTCGGCCTGCTTGGGCAGGACTCGCACGGAGAGCTCTTCGCCCGACAGGTCCGCGCCGGGTAGCTCGAAGCCTTCGGCCGCCTCGGCCTCGTCCTCGTCCACCACGCCGGAAGACTTGTCGGAGCGCCGCGCCTTGAGCTCCTCGAGCGAGTCCTCGCTGAGGTCTTCCTCCGTCTTGCGCGGGGCGTCGTAGTCAGTGGCCATCGCCTTGGTCACACTCCGTTGGTGTCGTCGCTGGGGGGAACTCGTTCGAGTTCTCCACGTCTGCCCTCATCAATGTCTCAAGGGCCGACATTGTTCCCCCGGGCGCACGGATTGTGCCCCATTTCTCGCGCGAATGCACCTGGGCAGGTCACAACGGCGCGTCGGCCTCCGCGGCTGTGAGGTATGCCACAAGCTCGGCGACGGTCTCGGCGGGTCCGGCGACGGCCATGGCGGGCCCCTCGGCGGCGCCTCGCAGCCCCGTGACGACGCCTCCGGCCTCCCGCACGACGAGGCTGCCGGCGGCGAAGTCCCACACGTTCGTGCCGCGCTCGAAGTAGGCGTCGAGCTGCCCGCTCGCGACCGAGCACAGGTCGAGCGCGCACGAGCCGGCGCGGCGCACGTCGCGGACCTTGTCGAGCAGTCCGGCGAGCACCCTGGCCTGGTGGCGCCGCAGCTCGGCGGCGTACCCGAAGCCCGTGCCGACGAGCGACTGTGCGAGCGGTTGCGGCTCGTTGACGCGGAGCCGCTGCCCCGCGTGCCACGCGCCCAGCCCGCGACCGGCGGTCCACAGCCGTCCGTCGGCGGCGTTGACGACCGCGCCCGCGACCTGGGTCCACGTCGCGGGGTCCGGGCCGCCCGCGACGACGGCCACCGACACGGCGTACACGGGGAGTCCGTAGAGGTAGTTGACGGTGCCGTCGATCGGGTCGAGCACCCACGTGAGACCCGAGGTGCCTCCCGTGGCGCCGCCCTCCTCGCCCAGCACGGCGTCGTGCGGCCGGTGCTCGGCGATGAGGGAACGCAGGCGCTGCTCGGCGATCAGGTCGGCCTGGGTGACCACGTCGGTGGCCGTCGACTTCAGACCCGCGACGGCGACACCCTCGTGCCGGGCGGCGCGCACCCGCTCGCCGACGTCGGTCGCCATCGTGGCGGCGAGCTCCATGAGCTCTCGGGTCGCGTCGGCGTCGGGCAGCGCGAGGTTCGTCATGCCTCAATCGTCCCCCACCGGGCGCGCTGCTCCGACGGCGCGATTGCGCGGCGCACCGGGCCACGTCCCGCGCGAGCCGCCCCGAAGATGGCAGGCTTCATGAGGAAGTCCGCTGGGAGGATCTATGGACGAGCTCGAGCTGGTGGGCCTGCACGACGACGGCGAGCACGTCGTCGTCGAGGGACCGGACGGCGATCGCTTCAAGCTCCGGATCGACGAGCCGCTGCGCGCGGCAGTGCGCCGGGACCGCCCCCGGCTCGAGCTGCTGCGCGCCGAGGGTGGCGCGGCGCTACCGCCCCGGGAGATCCAGGCACGCATCCGCGCCGGCTACACGGCCGAGGAGGTCGCCGAGTCCGGGGACATCGCCGTCGAGCTCGTGCGGCGCTACGAAGGTCCCGTGCTCGCGGAGCGTGAGTTCCTCGCGAGCCAGGCCCGCGCGAGCCGGGTCGGTCGAGAGCAGGACTCCCCCCAGCTCGGCGAGCTCGTCCTCGACCGGCTCGCCTCGCGGGGCGTGCAGCCCGAGTCCGTCGCGTGGGACTCGTTCCGCGCGGGCATCGAGCCGTGGACCGTCGTCGTGCGCTTCGTCGTCGGCACCGACGACCGCGAGGCCCGCTGGAGCTTCGACCACCAGTCCCGCACGCTCACGGCGCTCGAGGACGAGGCGCGTTGGCTCTCGGAGACGCAGCTCGCGGACGAACCGATCCCCCGCCGCCACCTCGCGGCCGTCCGGGACGTCGTGTTCGACGTCCAGGCCGACGACGCCGCGCACCCCGTGCTCACACCGCTCGACGTCGAGGAGATCCCCGTCGAGCTCGACGAGCCGGACGACGACACCCAGTCGCTGCTCGAGGAGCTCAACGGCAAGCGCGGCGTGCGCCAGGAGGTCGAGCTGGACCCCGCGGAGGACGAGGACTTCGAGGGCTTCGGCCCGCAGCACACCTTCGACTTCGGCGAGAACCAGTTCTTCGGTGCGCACCCCGCGCTCTCCGACCCGGACTCGGCCCGCGACGCGCGCGTGCTGACACTGCCGTCCGCGGCGTCGCCCGAGCAGCCCGCGGCCGAGGAGGCGAGCGGTTCGGCCAGCAGCGCCACGGACGAGGAGCCCGAGCCCGGGACGCTCGAGGCGGTGTCGCCCGACGACGCCTCCGATGCGCAGCGTCCCAAGCCCCGCAAGGGCCGGGCGAGCGTGCCGAGCTGGGACGAGATCGTCTTCGGCGCACGCAGGGACTAGTAGCGTCGCGCCGGCGGGTCAGGCCGCCACGGTCAGGAACGGCACCTCGAGCTCGTGCGGCGTGAGAGAGCCGTGCACGCCCACCATGCGCAACAGCCCCGGCTTCGCGGTGGCGGTGTCGACCACCGTCGCCCGGTCCGTCGCCACCACCACGAGGTCGCCGATGGCGGGCAGCACGTGCGGGGCCACCGTCCCGAACCACCCGTCGGCGATGGCTTCGTCGCGCGTCACGACGACGGCGTACCCCGCGAGCTCGTCTGCCCACCGCGCGGCCGCGGTCTCGGGTGCCACGCGGTCGCGCAGGTAGACGTGCACCGCGCGCGGCTCTCCCCCCAGGAGTGCGACGTCGGCGGCGAGCGCCGGACGGGTGGCGACGTCGAACCTGCGGGAGAGGTCGACGTCGACCATGCCGTGATCGGCCGTGACGACGAGGTTCGTGCCGCGTGGCAGCGACCTGGCGAGCCGGGAGAGCTCGGCGTCGGCGACCTCGAGCGCGGCGCCCCACTCGGCGGATCGCCAGCCGAGGTTGTGGCCCACCTTGTCGAGCTCACCCCAGTACAGGTAGACGAACCCCGGCGCACGCAGCGCCGCGAGCGCCGCATCGACCCGGTCCACGAGTCGCTCCACCGGCACGTAGGTCGCCCCGCCGAAGACGGCCTCGGTGAGTCCCGATCCCGCGAAGCGCCTCGGACCCACCGAAGTCACGGTGACCCCTCGCCCCGCGAGCCTCCCGAGCAGCGAGGGTTCGCGCTGCCACTCGGCCGGCGTCGGCGTCCCTTCCCACCGCACGAAGTTCCCCAGCCCACCCGTCGCGGGATTGCGCGCGGCGTAACCGACGAGCCCGGTGCGGCCCGCCGCGTGACCCGTGCCGAACAGGCCGAGCGCGCTCGCCGTCGTCGTCGGGAATCCCGTGACGAGCCCGGTGTCGTCGCCGGCGAGGAGCGAGCGCAGGAAGGGCGCGTGGCCGGCGAGCTCGGCGAGGTTGCGGCGGCCGAGGCCGTCGACGAGGACGACGACGGCGCGTTCGGCTCGATCGAGCCCGAGGGCCGCCCGGGCCGCCGAGCCATCAGCCCCGTCCCCGGCCCCCAGCGCGTCGAGCACGCCGGGAAGGACGAGTCCCAGGTGGTTCCCGTCGAAGCGGGGTCGCACGAGGCCAGCGGCGGCGAGCCGCTCGGCGAGCCGGCTCATCCAGCGGCTGGCGTGGTCGCCACGGACAGCGACCGGGCGAACTCCACCGCCACGCGGACCGCACCGGGACCCTCAGCCTCACCGCTGATGCGCAGCACGAGGTCGTCGTACGCGAGCGTGCCCGAGTAGCCGTGGTCGGCGTCGCAGTCCGGGTCGTCGCACTGGGCGGGGCTGAGCTCGACGCGGTTGAGCGCCGCCCAGCCGATCGCGAGCACGAGCACCGTCGGGGTGGCGCGCGGGCGGTGCTCCTCGGGGCGGACGAACTCGTGGGTGAGCGCGACGGAACGCACCTGGGCGAGCGGGACCGCCTCGGTCGTGGCGAGTGCCGTCGCCTCCTTGTGCTGGTCGTCGGCGGGGTGGTCGTCGACGTGCGTGACGAGCAGGCGGCTCGGTGTGAGGGCGAGCGCCGTGAGGTGGCGACGCACCTCCGAGCCGAAGAAGGTCGTCTCGAGGTGCACGTAGTGCGCGACGACCTCCTCGCCGCCGAGCGACACGTCCACGACGTCCTGGACGAGCGCCGGGTAGTACCCGGCCCGCAGGAGATCTTCGGTCAACGGACTCGTCTTCGCGCGCACCCACTCATCCTCGCAGATCCCTGCCCGCCCGAGAGGGAGACCTCTCGGCGGCTGTGGATGGTGTCACGTGGGGAGGGTGCGGGCCGGGCGGTCGCGGCGGTCGGTGTCCGCGACGCGGGCCCGTGCCGCGCGGACACGGGCGCCCTCGGGTGTCGCCGTGACGTCGAGCTCGAGGCTCGCGAGGTCCGGCAGGGCGTCCGCCAGGGCGGCGACCCGCGCCAGCAGCTCCTCGACCGCCTCGACGTCGACGGCGGGCTGGTCGCGGTAGCCGAAGAGCCGCGGGGCGGCGCGCACCGAGCGCACGAGATGGGCGACGTCCGCCGTGGTGAGCGGCGCGATCCCCTGCGCGAGGTCCCCGAGGAGCTCGCTCGCGTCCCCGGCGAGACCGAAGCTCACCACGGGACCGAAGAGCCTGTCCTCCGCGCTGCGCAGCACGCAGTCCACGCCGCTCGCCGCGGCGCCCGGATCCAGCACGACGCCGGCCGCCGCGAGCAGCTCGCCCACATCGTCCTCGGCGAGGTCGCCACCGGCGGGCGAGGCCGCGAGCAGGCCGTCGACGAGGCGCACGGCACGGTTCAGGTCCATCCCCGGCGGACGTGCCCACGTGCCCTCGTCCCGGTCGCGCCATGCCGCGTAGCGCGCCGCGTGCCCGAGGGCCACGACCGCGTCGGTCGCCGTGCGGTAGGCGGGCACGGTGCGCTCCGCCCCGTCGGGGGCGAGCACCGTGAGCTCGTCACGGATCCCCAGGAGGGGGTGGAGGCACGCCAGGATCGTGCGCGAGCTCACCGAGGCCGCCCGGGCGAGCTCCGCGGCAAGGTCCGCAGCGGGTGCGGTGGGCACCGTCGGGACGTGCACGACGACGAGCGCGTCGACGTCCGGCCACGAGCACGCGTCCTCGTACGTCGCCCTGACCCGCTCGGGGGAAGCATCCTCGGGGAGGACGACGGCGTCGCGCGCGAGGACCAGCCCCGCGGCGGCAGCGTTCTCCGCCACGAGGGCCGCGAGCGAGTGCGAGCTCGCCACGACCCCGACCCGACGGCCGGCGGGCACGGGCTGGGTCGCGAGGAGCTGGACGACGTCGAGCAGCCGGGAGGTGCTCTCGACACGCAGCACGCCGGACTGGCGCAGCATCTCCTCGAGCGTGCGCCGCGGCGCCGACGTGACACGGACGGCGTGCCCCGGCGGCACGACCTGCCCCGAGCGGCCCGCCGTCACCACGACCACCGGCTTGAGGCGCGCGAGCCGCCGCGCGACACGGACGAACTTGCGAGGGTTGCCGATCGACTCGAGGCTCAGGGCCGCGACGGAGGTCATCGGGTCGTCGGCCCAGAACTGCATGACGTCGTTGCCCGACACGTCGGCGCGGTTGCCGGAGGACAGGAACTGCGAGACCCCGATCCCCCGAGCCGCGGCGTCGTCGAGCAGCCGCACCGCGACGGCAGCCGACTGGCAGAACAGCCCGACTCCCCCGGGTGCCGGGGCGCGAGCGGCGAGCGAGAGCTGGAGGCCGCCAGGCCCGCCGGGACGTGCGATCCCGTAGGACTCGGGGCCGACGACGCGCATCCCGGCCAGATGGGCGGTGCGCAGCAGCTCGCGCTGCAGGGCCAGTCCGTCGGGTCCGTCCTCGGCGAACCCCGCCGAGAGCACGACGACGGCCCGCACCCCGAGGCGGGCGAGGCTCGGCACGACGGCGAGCACGTCCGGCGCCGCGAGGGCCACGGCGGCGACCTGGACAGGCCCGGCGACGTCGTCGATCGACGCGGCCACGGTGAGCCGCGGATCCCCCGCCGCCTCGGGCGGCACGTCGACGCCGAGGGCCGCGATGCGCGGTCCCGCACCGGGCTGCGCGAGCTGGCCGGCGAGCACGGTGCGCGCCCGCAGCGCGTCCAGCCCGGCGCCCGCCGACCCCGAGGTCCCCGGGCCGATCACCAGGACGCTCTCCGCGTCCCACACCGCGCGCATCGACCGCGCCTCGGCCCGGTGCTCGCGGTCGGCCATGACGTCGCGCGACTGCGCGTTCGGGTCGAGGGTGATGCGCACGGCGACGAGGCCGTCGTCGTACGCCTGCCGCACCTCGTAGCCGGCGTCGCGGAAGACGGCGAGCATCTGACCGTTCTGGGGCAGCACCTCGGCCGTGAACTCCCCGATCCCGAGCTCGCGCGCCGCGGCGGCGAGGTGCTCGAGCAGGACCGACCCGAGCCCGCGACCCTGGTGCACGTCCGCGACCGTGAACGCGACCTCGGCACTGGCGGCGCCCACGCGGTCGAAGCGGCCCACGGCGATGATGCGCTCTCGCCCCTCGAAGGGCACCACGACGACGAACGCGACCCTGTCGCGGTGGTCCACGTGCGTGAAGCGCTCGAGATCGCCAGGGCTGAGGCGCTCCATCGGGGCGAAGAACCGCAGGTACACCGACCGCTCGGACTGGCCCGTGTGGAACTCCTGCAGCGGGTCGGCGTCGCTCGGCGCGATGGGGCGCAGGTGCGCGGGCACGCCGTCGCGCAGCACGACGTCGGCCTCCCAGTGCTCCGGATACCCCCGGCGGACGCCGTCGTCGTGAGCCATGTCTCCAGGCTAGGCGTGACCCGCCGTCGTGTCGGGCACCTAGGGCCCACGGCGAGCGGGGACAATGGGCGGGCACGCAGTACCGACCGAGGAGCAACCCGCCCATGGCGCGCCGTACCCCCGCCGCTGTCCCGCCCGAGGACGTCGTCGAGAACATCGTCGACATCGACGTCAAGGCCGAGATGGAGGACTCGTTCCTCGAGTACGCCTACTCCGTCATCTACGCCCGCGCCCTGCCGGACGCGCGCGACGGTCTCAAGCCCGTGCAGCGGCGGATCCTGTTCCAGATGGCCGACATGGGCCTGCGCCCCGACCGCGCGTTCGTGAAGTCCGCGCGCGTGGTCGGCGAGGTCATGGGCAAGCTCCACCCCCACGGCGACACGGCGATCTACGACGCGATGGTGCGCCTCGCCCAACCGTTCTCGCTGCGCCTGCCCCTCGTGGACGGGCACGGCAACTTCGGATCGCCCGACGACGGCCCCGCGGCACCGCGTTACACCGAGGCGCGGCTCGCCCCGGCGGCGATCGCGATGACGGCGGACCTCGGCGAGGACGTCGTCGACTTCGTGCCCAACTACGACAACAAGCTCACGCAGCCCGACGTGCTCCCGGCCGCGATCCCGAACCTGCTGGTCAACGGCGCCACGGGGATCGCCGTCGGCATGGCCACGAACCTCGCCCCCCACAACCTCGTCGAGGTCATCGCCGCGGCGCGCCACCTGCTCGCGAACCCCGGCGCGAGCCTCGACGACCTCATGCGCTTCGTGCCCGGCCCGGACCTGCCCACGGGCGGCAAGATCGTGGGCCTCGACGGCGTGCGGGACGCCTACGCGACGGGCCGCGGCGCCTTCCGCACCCGAGCGACGGCCCGCATCGAGAACGTCACGGCCAAGCGCAAGGGCATCGTCATCACGGAGCTGCCCTACCTCGTGGGCCCGGAGAAGGTGCTCGAGAAGATCAAGGACGGGGTGAGCTCGAAGAAGATCCAGGGCATCACTTCCGCCGTCGACCTCACCGACCGCCACCACGGCCTGCGCCTCGTCATCGAGGTCAAGACCGGCTTCTCGCCGGAGGCGGTGCTCGAGCAGCTCTACCGGCTCACGCCGCTCGAGGAGTCGTTCTCGATGAACAACGTCGCGCTCGTCGACGGCCAGCCGCGCACCCTCGGGCTGCGCGAGATGCTCTCGGTGTGGGTGGACCACCGCGTCGACGTCGTGCGTCGACGCTGCACGTTCCGGCTCGACCGGCGCCGCGAACGGCTGCACCTCGTCGAGGGTCTGCTCGTCGCGATCCTCGACATCGACGAGGTCATCCAGGTCATTCGCACCTCCGACGACGCCGAGACCGCGCGCGGCCGCCTCATGGGCGTCTTCGACCTCTCGGAGCTGCAGGCGAGCTACATCCTCGAGCTGCGGCTGCGCCGTCTGACGAAGTTCTCCCGCATCGAGCTCGAAGGTGAACGGGACTCGCTCGCCGCGGAGATCGCCGAGCTCGAGGCGATCCTCGCCGACCCGGCCCGCCTCAAGCGCGTCGTCTCCGAGGAGATGGACGCCGTGGCCCGGGAGTTCGGCACGCCGCGGCGCACCGTGCTCCTCGAGTCCGCCGGTGCCACCGTGACGACGGCGAAGCAGGCGGCCGCACCCCTCGAGGTCGCCGACACCCCGTGCTGGGCCATGCTCTCCGCGACGGGACTGCTCGCCCGCACGGGTGACGAGAACCCGCCCGTGACCCCGCAGGAGGGCTCCGCTCGCGCCAAGCATGATGTCGTCCGCCCTCCCGTCGCCACGACGACCCGCGGCGTGGTGGGCGCGGTGACGTCCACGGGACGGCTGCACCGCGTCTCGGTGCTCGATCTGCCCGCGATCCCGCCCACCGACGGTCCGCCGTCCCTCTCCGGCGGCGTGCCCGTCGGTGAGGTCCTCCCCCTCGAGAAGGGTGAGCGGGTGCTCGCTCTCGTCTCGCTCGCCGAGGACGCCCCGACGCTCGCCCTCGGCACCGCCGGCGGCGTCGTCAAGCGCGTCGCGGCCGGGGACGCCCCCGCGAAGGGCGACGTGTGGGAGATCATCGCGCTCAAGGACGACGACGAGGTCGTAGGTGCGGCCGGTTGCGCCGACGACGACGAGCTCGTGTTCGTGTCCTCCGACGCACAGCTGCTGCACTTCACCGCGTCGAACGTCCGCCCTCAGGGCCGCGCGGCCGGCGGCATGGCGGGCATCAAGCTCGCCGGGGGCGCCAGGGCCGTGTTCTTCGGCGTCGTCCCACCCGCTGCGGCGGCGGACGCCGTCGTCGTGACGATCGCCGGCTCGTCGGCGTCGCTGCCGGGCACGGAGGCGGGCGCGGGCAAGGTGAGCCCGCTGTCGGTGTATCCCGGCAAGGGCCGCGCGACGGGCGGCGTACGTGCCCAGCGCTTCCTCAAGGGCGAGGACACGCTCGCCCTCGCCTGGGTCGGTGCGGCCCCGGCCCGGGCGACGGGTTCCGGCGGCCAGGCCATCGAGCTGCCCGCGCTCGACCCACGACGGGATGGTTCCGGCGTGGCGCTGCCGGCGCCCGTCCACGCGATCGGCTGACCGAGCCTCGCGGACACCCCTGTCATCCCAAAGTTGACATCGGTGTCCCCTTAAGATGGATGCCCGGAGTGTCTCCTATCCAGGAGCCTCAGTGAGACACCACGTTTCACTTCGGCAACCAGGAGACCCTTGTGCCCCGAACGACCCGTCGACTGACCGCGTTCCTCGCGAGCCTTGGCCTCGCCTTCACCGGCCTCGTCGCCGCCGGGGGGACCCTCGCCCCGGCCGCGGCGAGCGCGGACAACCCTTCGGCAGCGGCCACGATCACGCCCGGCGCCACCGGGCCTGCCGCCGCCGCGCCCGGCACTCTCATGTTCATCAAGGATCACAACGTCTGGATGTCCCGCGGCGACGGCACAGGTCAGGTGCGTGTGACGAGCGACGGCTACAGCTCGAACCGCTACGGCTCACCCGTCATGGACGACAAGGGCGTGATCGCGGCACTGCGAGGCAGCAAGGTCATCCGGATGAGGACGGACGGCACTGTGCTGAGCACCGTCGACGTCGGCACCCTGCTCCCGGTCGGCGAGGGCGGCATCCAGAACACGTCGACCGTGGCCCTCTCGCCTGACGGATCGAAGATCGCCTACGACCAGACCTCCTGGAAGGGCATGGGGTACTCGGTCAACGTCGGCACCCGCTTCTCGGCGTCGACCGCCTTGACGAGCTCGGGAGCCCAGGAGCTCCACCGATCGTCCCCCAAGTGGGTCACCAACAGCCGCGTCGTGATGCGTTCGTACACGACCATCTACCTGCGAGACCTCGCGTCGGGCGCTTCCGTCCAGTGGTTCGAGGACGACGACGTCTTCGGAGATCCTGAGTGCGACTTCCTCTGCTGGGGCCAAGAGCTGTACGACCCCGAGGTCTCCCGCGACGGTAGCCGTCTCGTGACGATGCGCGGACCCGTCGAGCAGCCGCTGCTCGTGACGCTCAAGATCTCCGGCAACGTGAAGACCGCGATCCCGCCGGTCCCGACGCTGAGCTGCTACTTCGGCACCGATGTGCCCGACTCCGAGTTCGACACCCCGACGATCGCCCCGAACAACCGGACCATCGCGTGGCAGATGACCGGCGGCATCTACGTCAAGGCGAGCATGGACAACTGCGAGGTCAACGACGTCGCACTCATCGTCCCCGGTGGCTCGGACCCGAGCTGGTCGGCGGTCGCGTACAAGGCCCCGACCCCGGCGCCGAAGCCCGTTGCGCCGAAGAAGTTCAAGTCCACGAAGGCCCCGGCCATCAGCGGCACCGCGAAGGTCGGCAAGACCCTCAAGGTCACCAAGGGCACCTGGAGCCCCGCACCGACCAAGACCACCTA